>Ga0082212_10001299_pt1 | contig 36877 bp, 34 predicted proteins | sample TergutNt197P3_FD_71548 | JGI IMG/M metagenome (GOLD analysis project Ga0082212, IMG submission 71548) | Neocapritermes taracua P3 segment gut microbial communities from Petit-Saut dam, French Guiana - Nt197 P3 | ecosystem: Host-associated > Arthropoda: Insects > Digestive system > Gut ...
CGCCTGCCGAACGGGCAGGGGGTCCTGCCACAGGAAGTCTTCGGCCGGCACATCCTTGCCGAGGTAGCGGGACTTTGGGCCCATGTCACGGTGGGTCAGCTTGAACCAGGCGCGGGCGTATGCCTTGGTGAGGGCGTCCTGGTCGTCCTTGAACTTCCGGGAGATGGGCTCAAACTCGGGGTCCATGCGCAGGGCGAGGTCTGAGGTCATCATGCGCGGCTCGCGGCGTCCGTCCGAGTGGGCCATCGGCACCATGTCGGCCCCGCCCCCGTTCTTGGGTCGCCACTGGTGCGCGCCCGCCGGGCTGGAGAAGAGCTCCCACTCGTAGGCGAACAGGATGTGGAAGAACTCATCGTCCCACCGGGTGGGGTGATAGGTCCAGGTGACCTCCAGGCCCGAGGTGATGGCGTCGTCGCCAACCCCGGTGCCAATGCCGGACTTCCAGCCGAGGCCCTGCTGCTCCATCGGGGCGTCCTCCGGGTCCGGCCCAAGGTCGCCGGCCGGGTGGGCGCCGTGGGTCTTGCCGAAGGTGTGGCCGCCGGCGATCAGGGCGACGGTCTCTTCGAGGTCCATCCCCATCCGGAAGAAGGTGTCCTTGATGTCCTTGGCGGACTTCAGCGGGTCGGGATTGCCGTTGGGACCCTCCGGGTTGACGTAGATCAGGCCCATCTGCACGGCGGCGAGGGGGTCTTCCAGGTCGCGCTCACCGGTGTAGCGCTCGTCTGCCAGCCAGGTGGTCTCCGGCCCCCAGTAGACGTCTTGGTCTGCCTCCCACACGTCGGCCCGGCCTCCCCCAAAACCGATCACCGGCAGGCCCATGTCCTCCTGGGCGACGGTGCCGGCCAGGATCATCAGGTCGGCCCAGGAGATGGCCTGGCCGTACTTCTGCTTGACCGGCCACAGCAGCCGCCGCGCCTTGTCGAGGGAGACGTTGTCCGGCCACGAGTTGAGGGGGGCGAAGCGCTGTTGCCCTTCTCCCCCGCCGCCTCGGCCATCGTAGGCGCGGTAGGTTCCCGCCGAGTGCCAGGCCATCCGCACAAAGAACGGGCCGTAGTGCCCAAAGTCCGCCGGCCACCAGTCCTGCGAGTCCTTCATGCACGCCACCAGGTCCGCCTTGACGGCATCGAGGTCGAGCGCCTCGAAGGCCTCACGGTAGTCGAAGTCGGAGCCAAGCGGGTTGCGCGCCGGATGGTGGCGCGCCAGCATCGCGAGGTTCGGCGAATCGGGCCACCACTGCTTGTTGGTGTCTCCCCGGCTGGGCTGGCCTCCGCCAAAGCCCATCGGACACTTACCAGCTTGCTGCTCAGACATGCATCGTCTCCTTGATGGCCCGCGACGGCGGCCGCCGTCGCAACAAAAATGGGTACTCATCCATCCTGCCGAAGGCAGGCGGTTCTCGCACTTGGCAAACTACCCCCAACTCGCCATTAAGGCAACGGTGTTTTGCGTAAATCAGCCCGCGACAGGCCACTGTGACCAGCCCCTGCCGCCCCGACGGTGCCCGCGCCCGGCAACCTAAACTGCGCCACATGTTCCCGGTATTCGCCTTTGCGCGCCGTTATCCATTTGTGCTGGCCACCCTGCTGGTGGCCCTGATCGGTGGCGTGTTGACCCCAACCACCACAGGGGTGGCTCGCTGGGTGATCGGTGGCTACTGCGCCCTGGTGGCCGCCCGCTCCCTGTACCAGATGATCCGCGAGCTGCTGGGGGGCAAGCTGGGCCTGGACATCCTCGCCATCACCGCCATCGCGGCCACGCTGGCGGTCGGCCAGTATTGGGCGTCCATCGTAATCGTCCTGATGCTCACGGGTGGTGAGGCCCTCGAGGAGTACGCCGCCAATCGCGCCAAGCGCGACCTCACCTCCCTGGTCTCCAACGCCCCCCGCGAGGCCTACGTCCTGGCGCTGCCCGACGGATCCCCGGTGGGCCAGGACATGCCGGTCGAGGACGTGCCCATCGGCTCGCGAGTGCTGGTCCGAGCCTCGGAGGTTGTGCCCCTCGACGGCACCCTCGTCTCGGCGGCGGGCATGTTCGACGACTCTTCCCTGACGGGGGAGTCACTGCCGGTCGAGCGCGTGGCCGGGGACGAGATCTACTCCGGCTCGATCAATGGCGCCTCGGCGGTGGAGCTCGTCTCCATCCACTCGTCGGCCGACTCGCAGTACCAGCAGATCGTCGCCCTCGTCGAATCGGCCGCCAACTCCCGCGCCCCCATGGTGCGCATGGCCGACCGCTATGCGGTGCCGTTTACCCTCGTCTCCCTGGCGATTGCCGGCCTGGCCTGGTGGCTGACGGGTGACCCCTACCGGTTCGCCCAGGTGCTGGTGGTGGCCACGCCCTGCCCGCTGATCATCGCCGCCCCGGTGTCGTTCATGGCGGGCACCTCCCGCGCCGCCCGCCGGGGCGTCATCATCCGCTCCTCAGGCTCGCTGGAGCAGCTGCACAAGGCGAGTTCCTTTGCCTTTGACAAGACCGGCACGCTCACCCGGGGCACCCCGGAACTGGTGGCCGCCCACGGAATCGACGCCCTCACCGATGACGAGCTGCTGCGCCTATCGGCCAGCGCCGAGCAGGGATCGGCCCACATCCTGGCCAAGGCCATCCAGGCGGGCGCCGCCGCCCGCGGTCTCACCCTGACCCCGCCCTGCGAGGTCACCGAGGAGACCGGTGGCGGCGTGCAGGCGCAGGTCGAGGGACGTCGCATCGTCGTCGGCAAGGAAAGCTACGTCGCCGCCGCCGTCGGCGCCTTTGCCGCCCCGGCCCTCGAACCGGGCGAGCTGGCGGTGCATGTGGGAGTGGACGGCGCCTACGCGGGCTCGCTGGTGCTGCGAGACCAGTTGCGAGAAGAGGCCGCCGCGACCATTGCCTCCCTGCGGACGCAGGGCATCGAGACCCTGGCGATGTTCACCGGCGACGCCGAACCGACGGCCCGGCACATCGCCGAACAGATCGGCATCACGGAGGTGCACGCCGGCTGCCTGCCCGCCGACAAGGTGCGCGGCGTCCAGGAACTGCCCAACCGACCGGTGGTGATGGTGGGCGACGGCGTCAACGACGCCCCAGTGCTGGCCGCCGCCGATGTCGGCATCGCCATGGCGGCCCGCGGCTCGACGGCGGCGAGCGAGACCGCCGACATTGTGATCCTGCCCGACTCCTTTGAGCGCGTCGCCGAGACCCTGGCGATCGGCCGGCGAACGGTCACTGTGGCCCGCCAGTCGATCTGGATCGGCATTGGCCTGTCGCTTGCCCTGATGCTGTTCGCCACCACGGGCGTCATGCCCGCCGTGATCGGGGCGTGGGTGCAGGAGGCGGTCGATGTGGTCTGCATCCTCTGGGCGCTGCGGGCCGGCTCCGGCGCCCTCAAGGGGTTCGTCGCCAGCAGCCGCAAACCGGTCCCCGCGCGTGCCTAGGGCCGAGCCGACCGGCGTTCCGACCGGCGCTCAGAGCGCGGTGAGGGCGCGATCCCTGCGGGTGCGACGCGGCGGATCGCCGATCATCGCTGGCCTGGACCTGGACATCCAGGCGGGGGCGGTGACCGGCCTGCTCGGGCCTTCGGGGGCGGGCAAGACCACGCTCATGCGGGCGATTGTTGGGGTGCAGGAGCAGGTCACCGGCGAACTGACGGTGCTGGGTGAGCCCGCCGGCAGCCCCGGCCTGCGACACCGGGTGGGGTATGCCACCCAGGCGGCCTCGGTGTACGGAGACCTCACGGTGGCGCAGAACCTCCACCACTTTGCCACCCTGGCCGGGCTGGGCAGGCCTGCGGCCCGCCTCGCGGTGGGCGAGGTGATCGAGGCGGTCGGCCTGGGCGACAACACCCGGCAGGTGGTGTCCACCCTCTCGGGCGGCGAGCGATCGCGAGTCTCCCTGGCGGCGGCGCTGGTGGGGCGTCCCAGCCTGTTGGTGCTTGACGAGCCGACCGTGGGCCTAGATCCGGTGCTGCGCCGTGACCTGTGGAGCCTCTTTCACCGCCTGGTGGCCGACGGCCACACCCTGCTCGTTTCCAGCCATGTGATGGACGAGGCCACCCGCTGCGACCGCCTGCTGCTCATGCGGGCCGGCGGCCTGGTCGCCGACACCACCCCCGACGACCTGCTCGCGCAGACCGGCGCCCCCGACGCCGAGCGCGCCTTCCTCACACTGATCGACCGGGCGCGCAGCGCCGAAGGGGGTGCCCGATGAGCCTCACCCTCGCGACCGCGCGCCGCGTGCTCGCCCAGCTGCGCCACGACCACCGCACCGTGGCCCTCATCCTCATCCTGCCGTGCGCCCTGCTCGGACTGGTCGCGTGGATGTTCCACGGCACGCCCGTGCTCGACCAGTTCGGGCCCGTGCTGGTCGGGTTCTTCCCCCTGTTCGTGATGTTCCTGGTCACCAGCGTGGCCACGCAGCGCGAACGGTCGTCCGGCACGCTCGAACGGCTCATGACCACCCCGCTGCGCAAGGGCGACCTCGTGGCCGGGTACGCCCTCGCGTTCGGCGGGCTCGCCGTGGTGCAGGCGTTCGTCGTCGTCGGGTTCGCGCTCGCCGTCGGCATGGACGTCAAGGGGTCGCTCGGCCTCGTGGTGGCCGTCGCGCTGCTCGACGCCGTGCTCGGCTGCACCCTGGGGCTCGCGGCGTCGGCCGTGGCGCGCACGGAGTTCCAGGCCGTGCAGATGATGCCGCTGGTGATCATCCCGCAGCTCATCACCTGCGGCGTGCTCATGCCCCGCGACCAGATGCCGCAGGTGCTGGAGTGGATCAGCCGCGTCATGCCGCTCACTTACGCCGTCGAGAGCCTCCAGCAGCTCGCCGGCGGCGCCGGCTGGGCCGACGTGCGCGGCGCCATCGGCGTCATCGTGCTGTGGATCGTCGGCGCGGCCGTGCTGGGGGTGGCGACGCTGCGGCGTCGCACCGAGTAGCGCATCGTGGAGGCATGGCCACCGTCAGCGTGCGGTACATCGTCGACGACGTCGACGCCGCGATCGCCTTCTACCGCGACCACCTCGGGTTCACCGAGGTGATGCACCCGGCCCCCGCCTTCGCGATGCTCGACCGCGCCGACCTGCGGCTGCTGCTCAGCGCCCCCGCCGGCGGCCCCGGTGGCGGCGCCGCGATGCCCGACGGCACGCTCCCCGCCCCCGGCGGCTGGAACCGCTTCACGCTCCAGGTCGACGACGTCGAGGCGCTCGCCGACCGGCTGCGGCAGGCCGGGGTGCGGTTCCGCAACGACGTGATCACGGGTGTGGGCGGCAAGCAGGTGCTGGTCGAGGACCCGTCGGGCAACCCGGTCGAGCTGTTCGAGCCCACCCGCGACGAGGCCCGCCTCACCCCCGCGAGCTAGAGCGGGGCGCCGCGAGTTAGAGCGGGGCGCCGCGAGATACCGCGCGCGTCACTCGAACAGGGCCCGCACGTCCGCGGCGTCGATCGCCCCCGCGAACCGCTCGGCGTCGTCGTCCAGCACGGCGTCGACCAGGCGGGCCTTGCGGTCCTTGAGGGCCATGACCTTCTCCTCGATGGTGCCGCTCGCCACCAGGCGCACCACCATGACGGGCTTGTCCTGGCCGATGCGATGCGTGCGGTCCACGGCCTGCGCCTCCGTGGCGGGGTTCCACCACGGGTCGAGCAGGTACACGTAGTCGGCCTCGGTGAGGTTGAGGCCGAACCCGCCCGCCTTGAGCGAGATGAGGAACAGCGGGGCCTCGCCCTCCTTGAAGCCCTCGATCACCGCCGGGCGGTTGCGCGTGGACCCGTCGAGGTACGCGTACTCGATGCCTGCCTCCCGGCAGCGCTGCGCCACAAGGTCCAGATAGCTGGTGAACTGCGAGAACACCAGCGCCCGGTGCCCCTCGGCGACGACCTCGGGCAGCTGCTCGAACAGGGCGTCCAGCTTGCTCGACGGCACGCGGGCGTACGCCACCGGGTCCACCAGGGACGCGTCCAGGGCCATGCGCCGCAGCGTGGTCAGGGCCCGGAACACGGCCACCCGGTTCGCCTCGAAGTCCTCCAGCAGCCCCAGCACGCGCTTGCGCTCGCGCTGCAGGTGGGTGTCGTAGACGGTGCGGTGCCGCTGTGCCAGGTCGACGGCGACCACCTGCTCCTGCCGCTCGGGCAGCTCGGGGGCCACCTGCTCCTTGGTACGCCGCAGCATCAGGGGCCGCACCCGCCGCTGGAGCCGGGCGAGCGTGTCGCGGGAGTGCTGGCGCATGCGGGCGTCGGCGTCGGGGCGGTGCGCCGCCTCGATGGGCCGCACGTAGTCCTCGCGGTAGTGCTGCAGGGACCCGAACAGCCCCGGCGCCACCACGGCGAGCAGCGCCCACAGCTCGGTCACGTTGTTCTCGAGCGGCGTGCCCGTGATCGCGAGCTTGAAGGGGGCCCGCAGCGCGCGGGCGTGCTGGTTGGCGCGCGTGGCGTGGTTCTTGACGAACTGCGCCTCGTCGAGCACCAGCCCCGACCAGCCGAGCGCCGCGAACTCCGCGTTCTCCAGCCGGAACACGGCGTACGACGTCAGGACGACGTCGGCCCCCGCGGCCGCATCGGCCAGCCGCGTGCCCGCCCGCGCCGACGTCGCGGGGCGGACCGCCACGCGCAGGTGCGGCGTGAACCGGGCCGCCTCGGCCGCCCAGTTGCCCACCACCGACGCGGGCGCCACCACGAGGAACGGGGGAGCGTCCGGATCCCGCTCGCGGGCGTGCGCGAACAGCGCGAGCGCCTGGAGCGTCTTGCCGAGCCCCATGTCGTCGGCCAGGATCCCGCCCAGCCGGTGCTCCCAGCAGAACGCGAGCCACTCGAAGCCGTGCTGCTGGTAGGGGCGCAGCGTGGCCGTCACGGACGCGGGCACCTTCACCGCGGCGGGGGCCTGCTCGCCCGTGGTCAGCGCGAGCAGGCCGCCCACGGACTCGCGCCAGGCGTCGGCCTGCTCGACGACGTCGGCCACCTCGGCGAGCTCGTCCCACAGGGCGGCCTGGTGCCGGGTCACCTGCAGGCGGCCTCGGCGGTCGCTGAGGCGGTCGGCCTCGTCGAGCAGCACGCGCAGGCGCTCGAGCGACGGGTGGTTGAGCCGCAGCCACGACCCGTCCGCCAGCAGGAGGCGCTTCTTGCCGCGGGAGAGCGCCTCCAGGATGTTGCCGAGCGGCACGTCGTGCCCGTCGACAGTGACCGTCACGGCGAGGTCGAACCAGTCGGCGTCCTCGGCGTCACGCGCGGCGAGCGCGATCTGCGGCGTCGCCGTGAGCTCGGCGTAGTCGGGCCGGCCGAGCACACGCACCTCGACGCCTTCAAGCCCGTCGAGCGCCGGGAGGATCTCGAGCGCCAGGTCGAGAGCGCCCAGGCCCGTGACCTCCAGCCGCTCGACGAGCGTCGCCTCCGCCAGCCCGGCCGCCCGGTAGGCAGCCTCGACCCGTTCGACGATCTCCCGCTCCACCGGCAGGTCGCGTGCCACGGCGTCGGCCGCCGACGGCGCGAACGGGTGGTGGCGGGCGTCGGCCACGCCGTCGGGCGTCGAGTACATCCACCCGGCGAGCACGGTCGCCTTGGCGGCGCCCTCGAACGCAGCGGTCAGCACCAGCGTGGGCGTGGCCGGCTCGGGGAACGTGACCGAGGCGTCGCTGCTGGTCAGGGTGACCTGCTGGCGCAGGGTGGGCAGGTACTCGCGCATGAGCCGCGGCTCGTCCGGCTCCGGGACGGAGAGGTCGCCGTCGACGGCGAGCAGCGTGGCCGCCGCGGGGGACAGCGGGCCCGGTGCGGGACCGAGCGTCACGACCCAGCCGTTCGACTCGCCCGGGCGCACCGTGAACAGCCCGTGGTCGCCGGCCGCGCCGCGCAGGGCTGCGGCGTCGAGCACGCCGTCGACCAGCAGCTGCGGAGTCAGGCGCAGCTCGCCGGCCGACCGCGTCGCGTCGACCACCAGCTCGGTGCCGCCCGCGAGCACGACGACGTCGCGCGCCGCGGTGCCGACGAACGGGACGCCGAGCCCGCGACCGCGCTCCAGGTGCGGCCACAGCAGCCGGCCCGGGAACTCGCCCAGGGGCGTCCAGTCCGACGAGCCCCAGAAGCCCTGGCCGCGCAGGGCGCCGAGCTCCGACAGCCATTCGCGGGAGCGCGGCTCCCAGCGGTCGGCGTAGTACTCGCGGCGCAGCGCGTCCCAGCTGACGTCCCAGCCGGCCGACCAGGTGCCCTTGGCCCCGCGGCGGACCGGGCGGATCGAGATGGTCAGGGCGCGCTCTCCGGCGGCGCGGCGCCTGGCGGCGTCGCGCACCAGGCCGTCGACGCGCACCTGGAGGCCCAGCGGCGTCGTCTCGGCGGGCGCCACCGGCGTGGAGGCCGCGGCCGCCATCACCTGGTCGAGGGACCGCTGCCAGGCGGGGGCCGCGGCCGCCTTGGTGGGCGGCGTGGGGCGGGTGCCGGGCGTCCCGAGCGCAGCGAGGAAGACGGCGACGACGTGCTTGCAGTCGACGCCGACGGGGCAGCTGCAGGCGCCGGCCTCGGGCATCGGGCCGTGCGGGCCTGCGGTGAGGTAGGCCCGCGTCGTGTAGGTGCGCGCCCCGGTGCCGCGGACCCGCGCGGAGAGCACCAGGTCGTCCGGGTCCCAGCCCAGCCGCGTGACGCGCCCCTGCTGCCAGTAGGCGGTGCCGCGGGTGTACGTCGGGGCGTCGACGAGCCGGGCGACGTCGGAGGGAGAGAACCCGGTCAGCCGAACAGACACCGATGGAGCCTCCCACGCCCCGCCGACAAGGGCTCTGTCTGGCGTGGCGGCGTGCTATCTCGCGATCGCGGGCTCTATCTCCCGAACCGAAGCTCTATCTCGCGCCCACCCGTGCTATCTCGCGAGATAGAGCGGGTCCCCGCGAGATAGCACGTGGCCCTGCGAGATAGAGCGGGCCCATGCGAGATAGAGCGGGCACATGCGAGATAGAGCCCGCGCGCGCGAGACAGAGCGCCCCTCACGGGCGGGCCGCGAAGCGTTCCAGGACGTCCGCGTGGCCGCCGCACACGATGAGGTCCGTCGCCATCACACGCGTCTGCGGGGTCGCGTACTGGAACTCGTGGCCCGGCGACTTCACGCCGATCACCGTGACCCCGTACCGGCGGCGCACCGCGGACTGCTCGATCGTGAACCCCTGCATCTCCAGCGGGGGGCGCATCTTGACGATCGTGAAGTCGTCCTCGACCTCGATGTAGTCGAGCATCTTGCCGCTGACCAGGTGCGCAACCCGTGCCCCGGCGTCGGACTCGGGGTAGACGACGTGGTGCGCGCCGATGCGCTGGAGGATGCGCCCGTGCTCGGCCGTGACGGCCTTGGCCCAGATCTGCGGCGTGCCCAGGTCGACCAGGTTGGCGGTGACCAGCACCGACGCCTCCAGCGAGGTGCCCATGCCGACGACGGCGACCCGGAAGTCCCGCGCGCCGAGCTGTTCGAGCGCCTCGGGGTTGGTGGCGTCGGCCTGCACGAGCGGCAGCCGTCCGGACCACTGCGCCACGCGCGTCTCGTCCTTCTCGACGGCGAGCACGTCCTGCCCCAGCCGGTCGAGGGCGGCGGCGATCGCCGACCCGAACCGTCCCAGGCCCACCACGAGCACGCCGGCGTCGCGGTCGCGCGGTCGTCGCTCCTTCGCGGGTGTGCTGGTCTCCGGCATGGGGGCCCCTCTCATCCGATGATCGGGCGTTCCTCGGGGAACCTAATGATGCGGCGCCTGTCGCGCAGCGCGAGCGCGGCGGCGAAGGTCATGGACCCGGTGCGCCCCACGAACATGAGCCCGCAGAGCACGTACTTGGCGGCGTCGGGCAGGTGCGGGGTGATGCCGGTGGACAGCCCGCAGGTGGCGAACGCCGAGATCACCTCGAACAGCACCTTGTCGAGCGACAGGCCGGTGAGCTCGAGCAGCGCCATCGACCCGGCCAGCACCGCCGTCGCGCCGAGGAACACGACGGCGATGGCGACGCGCAGCGTGTCGCGGGGGATGCGGCGCCCGTACGCCTCGATGTCCTTGTCGCCGCGGGCCTCGGCGACGATGGCGAGCAGCATGACGGCCAGCGTCGTCACCTTGATGCCGCCACCGGTCGACGCCGAGCCGCCGCCCACGAACATGAGCGCGTCGGTCACCAGCAGGGTCGGTTCGTTCATGGACCCGACGTCGACGGTGCTGAACCCTGCGGAGCGGGGCATCACCCCGGCGAACAGCGAGGCCAGCACCTTGGACCCGGCGGGCAGCGGCCCGAACGTCGCCGGGTTGTGCCACTCGAGCGCCCCGACGAGCAGGGTCCCGACGGCCACGAGGGCGGCGCTCGTCACGAGGGTCAGCTTGGTGTGCAGCGACCAGTGCACCCAGGCGCGGCGGCCCCGGCGCCGGGTGGACAGGATGTTGAGGATCACGGGGAAGCCGAGCGCGCCCACGAACACACCGAGGATCAGCGGCAGCCCCAGCCACCAGTCGCCCACGTGGGGCCGCAGCCCCTCCTCGGTGGGCACGAACCCGGCGTTGTTGAACGCCGAGACCCCGTAGAAGATGGCGTGCCAGACGGCCTTGCCCACCGACTCGTGGAGGGTCAGGAACCGTGGGAACAGCAGGAGCGCCACGACGGCCTCGAGCGACGTCGAGGTCACGATGACCACGCGCACCAGCGAGCCGACCTCGCCGAGCCGGTCCGTCCGCGTCTCCGACGCCGTGAGCATGCGCTGCGTCAGGCCGATGCGCCGGGACACGGCCAGGCCCAGGATCGAGGCGAGCGTCATGACGCCGAACCCGCCCACCTTGATCGCGACGAGGATCACCACCTGCCCGCCGACCGACCAGTAGGTGGCGGTGTCGACCACGGTGAGACCTGTCACGCAGACGGCGGACACGGCGGTGAACAGCGCGTCGACGAACGGCGCCCCCGCCTTGCCCGCCGCCGTGGCCCACGGCATGAGCAGCAGCACGGTGAACAGCGCGCACACCCCGAGGAACACGGTGACGGCGAGGCGGGCGGGCGACTGACGGGCGGCCCGGTCCACGATCTCGCGCAGGCCCAGGACGCTGCCCGTTCCTCGCGCCATGCATGACCTCCTCGTCACCGCGGCCGGACGCCGGACCCACTCTGCCACGGGGTCGGATACCGTGACGGGCATGTCCCTGGCCCGCCTCGTCTGGAGCCCCGAGCTCCTGCAGTACGACTTCGGCCGCGGCCATCCCATGTCGCCCGCGCGCCTCGACCTCACGATGCGCCTGGTCGAGGACCTGGGCCTGCTCGCCTCGCCGGAGCTCGAGGTGGTCGCGGTGCCCCCGGCGTCGGACGCACTGATCGAGACGGTCCACGACCCCGCCTACGTCGCCGCGGTGCGCCGGGCCTCGGAAGGGATCCCCGACCCGGAGCGCGGTCTCGGCACGGAGGACGACCCGATGTTCCCCGGCATGCACGACGCCGCGGCGCGCCTGGTGGCGGGCTCGGTCGAGGTGGCACAGGCCGTGTGGGAGCGCCGGGTGCTGCACGGGCTCAACATCGCCGGCGGCATGCACCACGCCCACCGCGACGCCGCGTCGGGCTTCTGCATCTACAACGACGCCGCGGTCGCGATCCAGAGCCTGCTCGACGCCGGCGCGCAGCGCGTCGCCTACGTGGACCTCGACGCCCACCACGGCGACGGCGTCGAGCACACGTTCTGGGACGACGACCGGGTGCTCACCATCTCGGTGCACCAGGACGGCCACACGCTCTTCCCGGGCACGGGCAGCGCGGCCGACGTCGGCGGCCCGAAGGCCCCGGGGTACGCCGCGAACGTGGCCCTGCCGCCGCGCACGACGTCGGGCCCGTGGCTGCGCGCCGTCGAGGCCGTGGTGCCGGCGGTGCTGCGCGAGTTCCGGCCCGACGTGATCGTGTCGCAGCACGGCGCGGACTCCCACGCCCGCGACCCGCTGAGCGACCTGCGCGTGGGCGTCGACGCCCAGCGGCACGCCGCCCGCCTGGTGCACGACCTGGCGCACGAGCTCGCCGACGGCCGCTGGGTGGCGCTCGGCGGCGGCGGGTACGCGGTGGTCGACGTGGTGCCGCTGGTCTGGTCCTCGTTGATCGCCGAGGCGCTGCACGAGCCCCTGGACCTGCAGCAGCCCTTGCCGCAGCGCTGGCGCGACCACGTCGCGGCGACGTCGGGCCTGAGCGCGGCCCGGTTCCTGGGCGTGGAGATGGTGGACTGGACGCCGTGGTCGGCGGGCTACGACCCGGCCGACGACGTCGACCGGGCCGTGCTGGCCACGCGCAAGCACGTGTTCCCGCTGTGGGGCCTGGACCCCTACCAGGACTGACCCGGGCGCACCTCAGTCCCGCAGCAGCGGCACCAGGTCGCGTCCCTGCCGCGCGATCTCGGGCAGGTAGGGCGTGTCCGAGAGCACGAAGTGGCTCACGCCCAGGTCGGCGTACCGCCGCAGCGACTTGGCGACGTCCTGCGCGGAGCCCACGAGCCACGTGGTGGCCGCCCCGCCCGCACCGAGCGTGCCGGGCGTGGTGAACAGGTTGTCGTCGAGCACCTCGCCGCGTGCCGCGAGGTCCAGCAGCCGCTGCTGCCCGACGGCGGCCGGCCGGCGCCGCTCGACCCCGGCCGCTCCCGCGAGCTGCGCGACCTTCTCCTCGGCCGCCGCCCACGCCTCGTCGGTGGTGTCGCGCACCACCGTGGTGATGCGCAGCCCGAACTCCAGCGGTGCGTGCTCGCGGCCCAGCTGCTGCTCCAGGTCGCGCAGCCGGGAGATGCGCTCCGCGACGCCGTCGAGCGGCTCGCCCCAGAACAGCTGCACGTCGGCCTCGGCGGCCGCGACGCGCTGGGCGGCGTCGGACGCGCCACCGAAGTACAGCCGCGGCGGCGTGACCGGCGGCAGGCCCAGCCGGGACCCGCGCACCTGCCAGTGCTCGCCCTCGAACGTGACCTCCTCCCCGGCCCACAGGCGGCGCACGATCTGCAGGAACTCCCGGGTGCGCCCGTAGCGGTGCGCCTGGTCGCCCTCGGCGTCGCCGTAGGCGGCCAGGTCGTCCTGGCCCGACACGATGTTCACCAGCAGGCGCCCGCCCGACAGGTGGTCGAGCGTCGCCGCCGACGACGCGAAGTGCGCCGGGCGCCAGTAGCCCGGCCGGATCGCCACGAGCGGCCGGAACGTGGTGGTGCGCGCCGCGAGCGCCGTCGCCACCGTGAACGTGTCGGGCCGCCCCCAGCTGGTGCCGAGCAGGGCGCCGTCCCAGCCAGTCGCCTCGAGGGCGTGGGCGTGCTCGGTGAGGTGGTCGAGGCTGTTGTGCCCGTCGACGACGTCGTCGCCGCGGTGGCCCGGGCGGGACTGGTTGGGGATGTACCAGAGCAGCGTGTTCGCCACGGCTCCTCCCCTCAGCGGGCCGAGCGCCGGCGGGCGGCGTCGGTCAGGGACGGGGGCTGGTAGCCGGCGTCGGCCGGGTTGAGCGTGACGCCTGGCGGCACGATGCGGTCGATCTCGTCGAGCACGTCCTCCGGCAGCCGCACGTCGAGCGCCGCGAGCGCCGCCTCCAGGTGGGCGGGGGTGCGCGGCCCGACGATCGCCGAGGACACCGCGGGGTGCTCGAGCACGAACGCGAGCGCGAGCTGGACCAGCGTGATCCCGGCGTCAGCGGCCAGCTTGGACAGCCGCTCGACGGCGGCCGCCTTGAGCACGTTCTCCGGCAGGCGCGGGTCGTGCCGCTCGGGGCGGCGGGCCCGGCGCGGGCTGTCGGCCGCCTCGGTGGCCGAGCGGCCCGAGAGCCACCCGCCGGCGAGCGGGCTCCACGGCAGCACGCCCAGCCCGTGCTTCTGCGCGAGCGGGAGCACCTCGGTCTCGGCCCCGCGGGCCAGGATCGAGTACGGCGGCTGCTCGGTGACGGGGCGCTCGCGGCCACGCTTCTCGGCCACCCACTGGGCCTCGACCAGCTGCCCGGGCAGGAACGTCGAGGTGCCGAAGTAGCGGATCTTGCCCTGGTGCACCAGGTCGGTGAGGGCGCCGAGGGTCTCGTCGATGTCCGTGCCCTCCTCGGGCCGGTGCACCTGGTAGAGGTCGATGTGGTCGGTCTGGAGGCGGGTGAGGGATGCCTCGACCTCGCGGATGATCCAACGGCGGGAGTTGCCGAAGTGGTTCGGGTCGTCGCCGAGGCGGCCGTGGAACTTGGTCGCGAGGATCACGTCGTCGCGGCGCCCGGCGAGGGCCTTGCCGACGATCTCCTCCGACCGGCCGCGGGTGTAGACGTCGGCGGTGTCGACCACGTTGATGCCGGCGTCGAGCGCGGCGTGGACGATCTCGGTCGACTCGGCCTCGCCGGTGGCGCCCGGCGCCCCGAAGTTCATGGCGCCGAGGGTGAGCGGGGAGACGAGGACGCCGGTGCGTCCGAGGGGGCGGTACGTAGACATGGTCAGGCTCCAGCGACGGTGGTGAGGGAACGGGCGGCGGTCCAGCGGTTGGCGGGCACCTCGAGGCCGTAGTGCTCGCGCAGGGTGGTGCCCTCGTACTCGTGGCGGAACAGGCCGCGCTCCCGGAGGACCGGCACGACGTGGGCGACGAACGTCTCCAGCCCGGACGGCAGCACGGGGGCCATGATGTTGAACCCGTCGGCGGCGCCGTCGTCGTACCAGGCCTGGAGGGTGTCGGCGACCTGCTCGGGCGTGCCGGCGAACGTGCGGTGGCCGCGGCCGCCGCCCAGGCGGCCGATGAGCTCGCGGACGGTGAGGTTCTCGCGGCGGGCCAGGTTCACGATGAGGGTGTACCGGCTCTTGGCACCCTCGATCTCGTCCTCGTCGGGCAGGTCGGCGGGCAGGCGCCCGTCGAGCGTGAGGTCCGACGGTTCGACGCGCAGGGTGCGGGCGAGCTGGCGCAGGCCGTGCTCGGGGACGATGTGCTCGTCGAGCTCCTGCTCGATGGCCCGCGCCTCGGCCTCGGTGGACCCGATGGCCGGCACGATGCCCGGCAGGATCTTCACGCCCTGCGGGTCGCGCCCGGCGGCGGCCGTGCGGGCCTTGAGGTCCGCGTAGAACCCCTGGGCGTCGCCGAGCGTCTGGTGCGCCGTGAACACGGCCTCCGCATAGCGCGCGGCGAGGTCCTTGCCGTCGTCGGACGACCCGGCCTGCACGATCACCGGGCGCCCCTGCGGCGAGCGGTGCGTGGTGAGCGGCCCCGCGACGGAGAAGTGGGTCCCGACGTGGTCGATGGCGTGCAGCCTCGAGGAGTCGCCCCACACGCCGGCGGCCTTGTCGCCGACGACGGCGTCCTCCTCCCACGAGTCCCACAGCCCGAACGCGACCTCGAGGAACTCCGCGGCCCGCTCGTAGCGGGTGGCGTGCAGCGGGTTGCCGTCGAGGCCGAAGTTGCGGGCGGCGGCCTCGTTCGCCGTCGTGACCACGTTCCACCCCGCGCGGCCGTTCGACACGTGGTCGATCGACGCGAACCGCCGGGCCAGGTTGTACGGCGAGTTGTAGGTGGTGGACGCCGTCGCGATGAGGCCGATGCGGCTGGTCACGGCTGCGATCGCGGTGAGCACGATGAGCGGGTCGAGCGTGCCGGCCGGGCGGCGGCCGATGTCGCCCCACAGGCCGGGAGAGTCGGCGAAGAAGATCGAGTCGAGCCTGCCCGACTCCGCGACGAGCGCCAGGTTCTGGAAGTGGCCGACCGACAGGCTCTCGACCCCTCCCGGCGACTCGGGCAGCCGCCACGACGCCTCGTGGTGGCCGGTGCTCATGAGGAACGCGTTGAGGATCAGGTGTCCGGGACGGTGCGTCATGCGGGGATCTCCTTCGGTGCGGCGTCCGCGGCGGGCACGCCGAGGGCTTCGAGCAGGTCGGCGCGCAGCGCGCCGTACGCGGCGTCTGCGGGGGTGAGTCCGGGGTCGGGCCGGCGCTGGGCGGCGATCCGCCCGGAGTCGAGCACCACGACCCGGTCGGCCAGCACGATCGCCTCGTCGACGTCGTGCGTGACCATGAGGACGGCCGGGCCGTGCCGCTCGAGCAGCTCGCGCAGCAGGCCGTGCATGCGGGTGCGGGTGAGGGCGTCGAGTGCGCCGAACGGCTCGTCGGCCAGCAGCAGCTCGGGGCGGCGCACCAGCGAGCGGGCCAGCGACACGCGCTGCTGCTCGCCGCCCGAGAGCTCTCCGGGCCAGGCGCGCTCGCGGCCCGCGAGCCCGACCTCGGCCAGCGCCGCGGTGCCGGCGGCGCGCGCCTCGGCGCGGCTGAGCCCGGTCGAGGCCTCCAGGCCCAGCACCACGTTGTCCAGCACGCGCGCCCACGGCAGCAGCCGCGAGTCCTGGAACACGACGGAGACGGAGCCGGGCACGCGCACCTCGCCCGAGCCCGCGACGTCGGGGTCCAGCCCGGCGAGCGCGCGCAGCAGCGTGCTCTTGCCGGAGCCGGAGCGTCCCAGGATCGCCATGAACTCGCCGGGCGCGATGTCGAGGTCCAGGCTCTCCAGCACCGGGGCCCCGTCGTAGGACCGGACCAGGTCCCGGACCCGCACCCCGGTGCTCAGCCCGCCAGCGTGCGTCGCCATGTCAGCGCCCTCCTCTGCAGCAGCCGGACTGCGGTGTCGGCCAGGTAGCCGAGCAGCCCGTAGACGACCAGGCCGACGACGATCACGTCCGTCTGCCCGTAGGAGCGCGCGAGCTCCATCATGTAGCCGATGCCGGCCGTGGAGTTGACCTGCTCGACGACCACCAGCGCGAGCAGCGACCCGGTGACCCCGAACCGCAGGCCCAGCAGGAACCCGGGCAGCGCGCCGGGCAGCACGACCGTCCGGACGAACTGCCACCGCCGCAGCGCGAGCGTCTCGGCGAGCTCCACGAACCGGGCGTCGATCGACCGCAGCCCGTTGTGCGTGTGCACGTAGACGGGCAGCAGCACGCCGATCGCGATGGTGATGACCTTCATCTCCTCGCCGATGCCGAACCACAGGATCAGCAGCGGCACCAGGGCGAGGCTCGGGATGGCCCGCTTCACCTGGATGGGGCCGTCGAGCAGGGCGTCGCCCACCCGGCTCAGCCCCGCCACCAGCGCGAGCACCACCCCGGCGACGACGCCGAACAGCAGGCCCAGCGCGGAGCGCGTGAGCGACACCTCGAGGTTCTGCTGCAGCCGCCCGTCGGCGATCAGCCCGCCGGCGGTGGTCACGACGGTCCACGGCGCGGACAGCACGCGCGGGTCGATGAACCCGGTCGCCGAGCCGGCCACCCACACGGCGGCGAGCGCGCCGACGCCGATCAGCCCGGAGCCCTTGATGGGGCGCCCCAGCCGCAGCCGGGTGCGGGCCGCGGGCCGCACGTCGACGGCGGGCGCCGCCGTCGTGGCGCGTCGGGCCGGTGCCGCGGCGCCCGGGATCGTGACCGCGGCGCTCACTTCGCGCTCCCGTCGGCCTCGCGCTGCTCCTGGGCCGCCTGGTAGGCGACCGCGGCGAAGCGCTGGTCGAACAGCCCGGCGACGTCGATGTGGGGGCGGCCCTGCTCCTTCGACAGCAGGTCGGCGGTCGCCTGGGTGCGCTGGATTCCGGCGGCCCAGCTCTGCGGGATGTCGGGCACGGGGGCGTGGTCGATGAGGTACTGCGCGTCGGCCTCGCTGAGCCCCTGGTTCTCGACGTCGTACTTCTGCTTCCACAGGTCGGGGTGGTCGTAGATCCACACCTTGGCCTTGGCCCACGCCACCACGTACTCGCGCAGCGCCGCGAGCTTGGCCGGGTCGTCGAGCACGGCGTCCGGGGCGTAGAGGTGGCCGGCGTCGTCGCGCAGGTGGTGGTCGATCGCCGTGGCGCCGTCCTTGCCGTACTGCGCGAGGTAGTGCTCGAGCGTGGTGCCGCCGATGGGGGCGACGTCGACCTGCTTGGACGCGAGCGTCGTGGCGTACACGTCGCCCGTGGACGGCAGCTCGACGAGCGTGACGTCCTTCTGGGTCAGGTGCGCCGCGGCGAGCGACTTGAGGACCAGCGCGCCCTGGGCCTGCCCGGGGCTGTACGCGATCTTCTTGCCCTTGAGGTCGGCGAGCGTGGCGAGCTTCACGCCCGGGGCGGCGGCAAGCTCGTAGATCGGTGCCGTGTCCCAGTTCTGCCGGTAGAGCGCCGCGATGTTGCGCACGGGCAAGCCGGTCCAGGTGGCCTGGAGCGACGGGATCTCCGCGACCGCGCTGACGTCGAGCGACCGGGCACGGAACGCCTCGAGCGACTGCGGGCCGCCGGAGATGTTGGCCCAGGTGACCTTGAAGTCGAACGGGGCGTCGATGTCCTTGCCGGCCAGCTGGAGGGCGAACTGCGTGGTCGGGTCGCCGACGGTGAGCGTGGTGCCGGCGGGCACGGTCGTGGGCAGGGCGGCGGTGGGCGCCTGGGACGGCGCCGTGCTCGCGGACTCGGCCTGTGCGAGTCCGGAGCAGCCGCCGAGCAGCCCGGCGAGGCCGACGACGGCGGTGGTGCCGACGAGCGCGGAGACGGTGCGGCGGGGACGCGTGGGGGCGTGCGAGGGCATGGCAAGGGGACCCTTCGTGGTGGGGGAGAACGGGGACCGGGCCTCCCGCGGCAGGCGGGTGCGGTCAGCGGCGCCGTCGTGGTCGGCGCGGGGAGAGGTCTGCCGAGCGCGGTCGCGGGCTCAGCGCGCTGAGAGGTCAGCGACAGCGACAGCGACAGCAGCGGACCGGGCGGGCCGGCATTCGGTGCGTGTGCATGTCGGTGACCGTAGAGCCTTCTTGAGCAAAACACACCAGAAAGAGCCAACTGTTCACGATGTGGGATGGCGCGGTCGGTCGGTCCGGCTTCCGGGCCACTTCCCGGCATCGGGTAGGCTGTGGCACGGACTTTTCATCGTGTTGGCCGCCGACTGTGGACCACACGTGGTTCCATCGACCGACCCGCACCAGGAGGACCTCATGGGCTCCGTCATCAAGAAGCGCCGCAAGCGCATGGCGAAGAAGAAGCACCGCAAGCTGCTTCGCAAGACGCGTCACCAGCGTCGCAACAAGAAGTGACCTACCGAGGCCCGGTTCCCGCTCAGGGAACCGGGCCTCGTGGTTTGTTCCTTACCGCAGCTCGAGCCGCTTGCGCACCTGGCGGCGGATCGCCCGCACCACCAGCCCGGCCGCCCACGCGGCCCCGGCCCACGACGCCGTCTTGACGCTGCGCCGCGCCACGCGGACGGGCCGCCCACGGAACTCGCGGATGGGCCAGCCCACCTCGCGCGCGTGCCGGCGCAGGCGGCCGTCGGGGTTGATGGGGCACGGGTGGCCGACGGCGGTCATCATCGGCAGGTCGTTCAGGGAGTCGCCGTACGCGTACGACGCCTCGAGGTCGAGGTTCTCGCGCTCGGCCAGCTCGCGGACGGCGTCGGCCTTGACCGCGCCGTGCATGAGGTCGCCCAGCAGGCGGCCCGTGTAGTAGCCGTCCTTGTGCTCGGCGATGGTGCCGAGGCAGCCCGTGGCGCCCAGGCGGCGCGCGATGAGCCGCCCGATCTCGGCCGGCGTCGCCGTGACGAGCCACACCTGGTCGCCCGCGGCGATGTGCGCGTCCAGCAGCTTCTTGGTGCCGGGGAAGATCCGCAGCTCGAGGACGGTGTCGTAGACCTCCTCGCCCACGGCCGTCACCTCGGCCACCGAGCGCCCCGCGATGAGCGACAGCGCGCGCTCGCGCACCGCGTCGATCTGCTCCTTGGACTCCCCGAACAGCAGGTAGCGGGCCTGGATGAAGGCGAAGCGCACCAGGTCGGCCGTGCCGAAGAACTTGCGCTGGTACAGCGCCCGCGCCAGGTGGTAGGCGCTGGCCCCGCGGATCACGGTGTTGTCGACGTCGAAGAACGCGGCGGCCTGGCGTGGAGGCGTTGCGCTGGCGTCGGACATGCCGCCCACCTTAGCGGCGCGCGTAGGCTGTGGCCGTGGACAGGCCCCCCGGATCAGACCCCCGTGTGGTCCTGTTCTCCCGGGCCGGTTGTCACCTGTGCGACGACGCACGGGCGGTGGTGGCCCGTGTCTGCGACGCCGCTGGTGAGACGTGGCGCGAGGTGGACATCGACGCCGGCCCCGACTCCGCTACTCTCCGAGACCGGTACGGCGACTACGTGCCCGTCGTCGAGGTCGACGGCGTGCAGCAGGGCTTCTGGCAGGTCGACGGGGACAGGCTCGCACGACGGCTCGCGGGGCGCCGGTGACGGCGTCGCTGCGGGACGCGGCGGTGGACAGGAGGATGCGGTGATCGAGACCGGCGACGTGGCGGTCCCGGCGGCGACGGTGGCTCGCCTGCCCTACTACCTGCGCGCCCTGCGCGACCTCGAGGCGGCGGGCGTCCGCACGACGTCGTCGACGGAGCTCGCCGAGGCGTCCGGGGTCGGCTCCGCGCAGCTGCGCAAGGACCTGTCCTACCTGGGCTCGTTCGGCACGCGCGGCGTGGGGTACGACGTCGGGTCGCTGGGCGGCGTGATCTCGGGCGCGCTGGGGCTCGGGTCCGTGCACCGGCTCGCCATCATCGGCATCGGCAACCTGGGCCAGGCGCTGGCCAACTACTCGGGCTACACGCAGCGCGGGTTCCAGGTAGTGGCGCTGCTGGACGTGTCGCCGGCCGTCGTGGGCACGCGGCCGTCGGGCGGGCTCGCCGTCGAGCCGCTGGACGCGCTGGAGCACGTGATCGCCCGCGAGGGCGTCACCATGGTGGTCATCGCGACGCCCGGGCCGGCCGCGCAGGCCGTCGCCGAGCGCGTCGTCGGCGCCGGGGTGCGGGAGATCCTGTCGTTCGCGCCGGTGGCCCTCCAGCTGCCCGACGACGTCGTGGTGCGCAGCGTCGACGTCGCCGGCGAGCTGCAGATCCTGGCCTTCCACGCAGCGGCCCGGGCCGCGACTGCGACCCGGGCCGGCTGAACGTCCCCGGTGGTCGAGCCCGTCGACGACAGGCTCAACCGCCGATCAGTTGGCTCAGTTCTTGACGATCGTCGAGATGTCGAGGGCGATCTTGACCTTGTCGCCCACCAGGAAGCCGCCGGTCTCGAGGGCCGCGTTCCAGGTCAGGCCGAAGTCGGCGCGCGAGATCTCGAGCTCGGTCTCGAAGCCGGCGCGGTTGTTGCCGAACGGGTCGGTGGCGGTGCCGGTGAACTCGGTCTCGAGCTCGACCTGCTTGGTGACGCCGTTGATCTGCAGGTCGCCCACGACGACGAGGTCGTTGCCGTCGGCCTTGACGGACGTCGACGTGAACGTCCACGTCGGGCGCTCCTCGGCGTGCCAGAAGTCGGCGCTCTTGAGGTGGTTGTCGCGGTTCTCGTCGCCCGTGCTCACCTGGGCGGCGTCGAGCTCGGCGACGACGGCCGACGACTCGACGTCGTCGCCGACGGTGATGGTGCCAGACGCGATGCCGATGGTCCCGCGGACCTTCGCGATGCCGGCGTGCCGGACGGAGAAGGACGCGGTGGAGTGCGCGGCGTCGATGACGTAGGTACCGGCGGTGAGGCCGGTGGGCAGCGGCGTGGCCATGGTGGAGCTCCTCGTGATCGTCCAGCTGAAGGGGTGGTCGCTTGCTCGTGGCGATAGTTGAAAACGCAACTAGCAGGTCGTACGGCGTTGCTAACCAGACGCTCGCGTAGGTTATTCCCCATGGCTGAGCCCCGGTGGTTGACCGACGAGCAGCAGCGTTCCTGGCGCGCGTACGTCACGGGCACCGCGCGGTTCGTCGAGGCGCTCGACCGCGCCCACGACCAGGGCATCCCCCTCGCCCTGGGCGAGTACCACCTGCTCGTCCAGCTCTCCGACCGCGCCGACCGGACCGTGCGCATGTCCGACCTCGCGGAGGGCCTGGTGCTGTCCCGCAGCAGGCTCACCCACACCGTCGACCGCATGGAGAAGCGCGGGCTCGTGGTGCGCGAACCCGTGCCCGGCGACCGCCGCGGGGTCAACTGCGTGATGACCGACGCCGGGTGGGAGGCCCTGGTCGAGTCCGCCCCGCTCCACGTGGCCGCCGTCCGCCGCCTCATGGTCGACGTGCTCGACGACGACGAGCTCACCATGCTCGGCCACGCCATGGCCAAGGTGGCCCAGGAGGCCAAGACCCCCGCCGAGTGACACTGCTCTCACAGCGACTGGCGCTCACTGAGCGCTCAGTGGCGCGTGGGACACTGACGCCATGGTGACCACGACCGTCCACCTCCTGCGGCATGGCGAGGTGTACAACCCCGGCCGCGTGCTCTACGGGCGGCTCCCGGGCTACCACCTGTCCGAGCGCGGGCACGAGATGGCCCGTGTCGTCGCCGCCGCGCTCACCGAGCAGAAGCGCGACGTCGTCGCCGTGACCGCCTCCCCGCTGCAGCGCGCGCAGGAGACCGCGGCGCCCCTCTCGGCCGCGTTCGGCCTGGAGACGGGCGCCGACGAGCGGCTGATCGAGGCCGGCAACCGGTTCGAGGGCACCACCATCGGCGCCCGCCCGTGGCAGCTGGCCAACCCGCGCTGGTGGGGCCTGCTGCGCAATCCGCTGCGGCCGTCGTGGGGCGAGCCGTACCGCGAGCAGGCGACGCGCATGCAGGCCGCCGTCGCCGCCGCGCGCGACGCCCACCCCGGGCACGAGGTGGTGCTGGTCAGCCACCAGCTGCCGATCTGGGTCACCCGGCTCGCCTACGAGGGCAAGCACCTGTGGCACGACCCCCGCAAGCGCCAGTGCACGCTCGCCTCGCTGACGAGCCTGCACTTCGAGGACGACGACCTGGCCGGCATCGAGTACTCCGAGCCCGCCCGGCACCTGGCCACGTCGCTGAGCAAGGGGGCGTGGTCCGTCAAGTGAGGGTCTCGACACGCTCGACTGCCGGGAACGGCAAGCACGCCGGGAAGGCGACCGCTCGGAAGGCGGCCGCCTTCCTGGTCGCCGCCCTCGTGCTGCTCGCCGGCTGCTCGCAGAGCTCCGGCGCGGGGAACGTCGTCGGCCAGGGGTTCGTCTCCGGAGACGGCTCCGTGCAGCAGTGGGACGCCGGCAACCGCAAGGACCCCGTGGTCATCGCGGGCAAGGACTTCGCCGGCAAGGCGGTCAGCACCGCGGACTGGTCGGGCGACGTCGTCGTCGTCAACACCTGGTACGCCGGGTGCGCGCCCTGCCGCGCCGAGGCACCCGACCTGGTGAAGATGGCCAACGCCCGCGCCGCCGACGGCGTCAAGGTGCTCGGCATCAACACGCAGGACGACGCCGGCGCCGCGCAGGCCTTCGAGCGGACGTTCTCCACCCCCTACCCGTCGATCCAGGACACCTCCGGCGCGGTGATCGCGAAGCTGTCGGGCGTGGTCCCGCTGCAGGCCGTGCCCACCACGGTGGTGCTCGACAAGGACCACCGCGTGGCCGCCCGCATCATCGGCCAGCTCGTCCCCGGGACCCTCGACGCGATCCTCGACGACGTGCTTGCGGGGAAGTAGATGGGGGAGACCTTCGCCACCACCGCCTACTCCGGGTCGCTGCTTCTCGCCGTCCCGGTCGCGATCCTCGCGGGGCTGGTCTCGTTCGCGTCGCCGTGCGTGCTGCCGCTGGTGCCCGGGTACGTCGGGTACGTGAGCGGCATGGCGGCGACGTCGACGTCGGCCGGCGGCACGCGCGGGGCGACGGGGCGCGGGCGCGTGCTCAGCGGGGTCGCGCTCTTCGTGGCCGGGTTCACCGTCGTGTTCGTGGCGCTCATGGCGGCCGCGGGCGCCATCGGGTCGCACCTGGTGCGCTGGGAGGACGGCATCAGCCGGGTGCTCGGCGTCGTCGTCATCCTGCTCGGGCTGGCGTTCCTGGGCGGCATCCCGTTCCTCCAGCGCGAGCGGCGCTTCCACGTGAGCCCGCGCGCGGGGCTGTGGGGGGCGCCCCTGCTGGGCATCGTGTTCGGCCTCGGGTGGACGCCCTGCATCGGCCCGACCCTGACCGCCATCACGGCCCTCTCCCTCGACCAGGCGTCCGTCGCGCGCGGCGTGGCGCTCGGCATCGCGTACTGCCTCGGGCTGGGCGTGCCGTTCCTGCTCGTGGCGCTGGGGCTGCAGTCGTCGCAGCGCATGCTCGGGTTCCTGCGCCGGCACCGGCTGGCGATGCTGCGCCTGGGCGGCGGGCTGCTGGTGCTGATCGGGCTCGCGCTCGTGACGGGCCTGTGGGGGGCGGTCATCCGGGGGATCCAGGGCTGGATCGGCGGCTGGGAGACGGTGGTCTGATGAGCGAGCGCACGCAGTACAAGCCTGAGGGGATCGCGGACGAGTTCGTCACGACGTCCGCGTCGGAGGGGGTGTCGACCGGCTCGACCGCCGGGGGCGGCGACGGCCCGCGCCTGCCCGTGCTCGGCGTCGTCGGATGGCTGCGCTGGACGTGGCGGCAGCTCACCTCCATGCGCGTGGCCCTGCTGCTGCTCATGCTGCTGGCCGTGGCCGCCGTGCCCGGGTCGGTGCTGCCGCAGCGCGGGCCCAACCCCGACAAGGTGCTCGAGTACCTCGGCGGGCACACCACCCTGGGGCCGTGGCTGGACCGGCTCGGGTTCTTCAGCGTGTACACGTCGCCGTGGTTCAGCGCGATCTACCTGCTGCTCTTCGTCTCGCTGATCGGGTGCATCCTGCCGCGCGTCGCGGCGCACGCCCGCAACCTGCGCGGCCGCCCGCCGCACACCCCGGCCCGGTTCGGCCGGTTCCCAGCGAAGGCCTCGGCCTTCTCGACCGCGTCGCCCGACGACGTCGTCGCCGCCGTCGGTGCCCACCTGCGGCGCGGGCGCGTGTTCCGGGTGGACCTCGGCGCCGAGGACGCGCGCGGGGAGCGACCCGCGACCCGCACCGTCGCTGCCGAGCGCGGCTACTTCCGCGAGACCGGCAACCTGGTGTTCCACATCGCGCTGCTGGGCCTGCTCGTGTCCATCGCCACCGGCCAGCTGCTGCACTACCGAGGCCAGGCGATCATCACCGAGGGGCGCGGGTTCGCGAACGCCGTCGTCGACTACGACACGTTCGACAAGGGCGCGTGGTTCCGGCCGCAGGAGCTCAGCCCGTTCTCGCTGACGCTCGACGACTTCTCGTCGAGGTTCGCCTCGGACACCGTCGCGTTCGCCCAGGCCCGCGACTTCACCGCCTACGTCACCGTCACCGACGCCGACGGCAGCGCGAGCAAGCAGACCATCAAGGTCAACCACCCGCTCACCATCGCGGGCGCCAAGGTGTACCTCCAGGGCAACGGGTTCGCGCCCGAGGTCACCGTGCGGGACGCCAAGGGCGAGGTCGCGTTCTCGGGCCGGGTGCCGTTCATCCCGCAGGACAACGTCTACACGTCGCGCGGCGTCATCAAGGTGCCCGACGTCAGCAAGGGCCTCGAGCAGATCGGCCTCACCGGGTACTTCCTGCCCACCGCCGTCATCAACGCCGACGGCACCGCCCGCTCCGCGTTCCCGCAGCCCGAGAACCCGATGCTCGTGCTGCAGGTGTGGTCGGGCGACCTGGGCCTCGACGCCGGCGTGCCCCAGAACGTCTACAAGCTCGACACCGCCACGATGACCGCCGCGACCGGCTCCGACGGCAAGCGCGCCCAGGTGCTGGTCGCCCCCGGCCAGACCGTCAAGCTGCCGGACGGCCTGGGCACCATCACGATGAGCAAGGACATCCCGCGCTACGTCGCGCTCGACCTGCGCTACGACCCGTCGCTCGCCTGGGTGCTCACGTTCGCGCTGCTGGCCCTCGCCGGCCTGGGCGTCTCGCTGTTCACGCCGCGCCGCCGCGTCTGGGTCCGCGCCTGGGCGCTGCCGTCCGGCGACACGCAGGTCGAGCTCGCCGGGCTCGCCCGCGGCGACGACGCCGGCCTCCAGGGCGAGGTCGACCGGGCGCTCGCCGCGGTGCCCGGCGCCGACCCACCCACGAACTCCGCCACGCACTCCGCCACGCACGACCAGGAGGAACCCCGATGACCTCGGAGCAGATCGGCAACCTGAGCGAGGTGCTCGTCTGGGCCACGCTCGTGTGCTTCACGATCGCGCTCGTCGCGTTCGCCGTCGACCTGGCGCGGCGCACCGACGCGCGGACGACGTCGCGCGCGGCCGAGAAGGAGCTGGTGGGCGCGGGTGGCCCTGCGCCTTCGACGGGCTCGGCCGCCGCGGTGGTCGAGCCCGTCGAGACCCCGACCCGCCGTCGTGCCGCCGGCATCGCGATGTCCACCACCGTGCTGGGCGACCTGCTGCTGCTCGCCGGCATCGTGAGCCGCGGCATCGCCGCCGGGCGCACCCCGTGGGCCAACATGTACGAGTTCACGCTGGTCGGGTCCTTCGTGGCCGTCACCGTGTTCCTGGTGGTGGGCACGCGCCGCGACGTGCGGTTCCTCGGCGCGTTCGTCACCGGCATCGCCGCCGTGTTCCTCACGCTGGGCCTCAACGTGTTCTACATCGCCGCGATGGGCGTGCAGCCGGCGCTGCAGTCGTACTGGCTGGTGCTGCACGTCGGCGTCGCGATCTCCGCCACGGGCGTGTTCACCGTGGCGTTCGCCGCCTCGGTGCTGCAGCTGTTGCGCACCGCGCGCGACGGCGGCGCCGCGCTCATGTCCGGCTGGCGCTGGCTCGACCGCATCCCCACGCCGCAGTCCCTCGAGGCGCTCTCGTTCCGCCTCAACGCCGTCGGGTTCGTGCTGTGGACGTTCACGATCATCGGCGGCGCCATCTGGGCCGAGCACGCCTGGGGCCGCTACTGGGGCTGGGACCCCAAGGAGACCTGGTCGTTCGTGATCTGGACCGTGTACGCCGCCTACCTGCACGCGCGCACCACGCGCGGCTGGGCGGGCACGCGAGCCGCCTGGTTCGTGGTGGTCGGCTACGTGTGCGTGCTGTTCAACTTCACGGTGGTCAACCTGGTGATCAACGGCCTGCACAGCTACTCGGGCCTGACGAGCTGAGCTTCTTCCTGCTGTAGTTGTGGGTCCCTGGGACTCCGGTTATCCGGGTGGATAAGCGGAGCCCCAGGGACCCACAACGACCTCGTCAGGGCGTCGGCGGTTGCGGCGGGTCGTTGCGGTGGCGGTTCTCGTCCAGGTGGCGCAGGAAGTCCGGGTCGTCGTCGGGCGCCATCGGGCGCGTGCGGCGGGACGCGCTGCTGCGACCGCGGTCCGGCGTCGTGCCGTTCGAGCGACGGAACAGGATCCACGCGAGGCCGCCCACCACGGGCACGAACACGATGACCAGCGCCCACAACCACTTGGGCAGCCCGCCCGCCTCCTCCTTGCGCGCCCCTGCGAGGTCCGCGAGAGCGTAGACGGCAAGGCCGATCACCAGCAGCGTGAGCACGAAGCGGGCCATGCACTCAGAGTAAGCCGGTCCCGAGGCACCGCGGCGGGCGCTTACCCTGGAGCGTGCCTCTTGTCCTGTACTCGCTCTGGCGGGTGGTCGTGCTCCTCGCGGCCTTCGGTCTGCTGATCCTCGTCGGCGCGCACCCGCTGCTCGCGGGCGTGATCGCCATCGTCATCGCGTCCGCGGTGTCGTACCTGTTCCTGCGCAAGCAGCGCGACGCCTCGACGGCGTGGCTCGCCGCCCGTGCGGACGCCCGCAGGGCCCGCCGCGCCGCGGGCGAGAAGACCCGGTTCGAGCGCCAGCTCGCCGAGGACGACGCCGTCGAGGACGCGGAGGCGGCGCAGGAGCTGGAGGGCCGCTAGCGGGGCGGGCCCGCCCGCGCGATCGGAACGTGCGCAGGGGATCGGAACGTGCAGCAGGCCGCACGTTCCGATCCCCTTCCCACGTTCCGATCAGCTCGTCGCGACGTGACGAGCCGCGTCAGGCCGAGAGCGCCAGCCCCAGCGCCAGCAGCACCCCGAACCCGAGCTCGAACATGCCCGTCCCCGCCAGCACCGGCACCAGGAGCTTGCCGCGCGCCCCCGCCATCACGGGCAGCGTGAGCAGCAGCGCCGGGGCGGCCAGCAGCACCACCAGCAGCGACCACGGCGCCCAGAAGGCGCACGCGGCGCCGAGCAGCAGCGGCAGCCAGATCCCCGCGACGTAGGCGCGGCGCGCGCGGTCGTCGCCCAGCCGCACCGCGAGGGTGCGCTTGCCGGCGACGACGTCGGTGGGGATGTCGCGCAGGTTGTTGACCATGAGCAGCGCACAGGCGATGAGCCCCACGCCCACGGCGCCCAGCACCGACGGCCACGTGAGCCTGCCGGCCTGTGTATAGGTGGTGCCGAGCGTGGCCACCAGCCCGAAGAACACGAACACGCCGACCTCGCCCAGCCCGGCGTACCCGTACGGCCGCTTGCCGCCGGTGTAGAACCAGGCGGCCGCGACGCACGCGGCGCCCACGGCGAGCAGCCACCAGTGCCCGGACAGCCAGGTGAGCCACAGGCCCAGCAGGCCGGCGACGCCGAACGCCGCGAACGCCGCCGCCCTCACGTGCCCGGGCCGGGCCACGCCCGACGCCGTCAGCCGCAGCGGGCCGACGCGGTCGAGGTCGGTGCCGCGCACGCCGTCGGAGTAGTCGTTGGCGTAGTTGACGCCCACCTGGAGCGCGAGCGCGACGCCGAGGGCCAGCAGCGCCCGGCCGAACGCGAACGCCCCGGCCTGCCCGGCCGCGGCCGACCCGATGAGCACGGGCGCGGTGGCGGCGGGAAGGGTGCGGGGGCGGGCCCCGGCGATCCACTCGGCGGGCGTGGCCATGCGGTGGTGCTCCTGTCAGGCGGGTGACTCAGATGGCGAGCGCTGCTGCGGCGTCGGCCACGGCCCGGCGGTCCACCTTGCCCGGTCCGCGCAGCGGCAGCGTCCCGGTGAGGTAGACCCGTCGCGGGGCCGACGGCGCTCCCAGCCTATCGGCGACCTGGGCGCGGACCCGCGCGAGGGCCTCCGCGGGGGCGGGCGCCAGGCCGTCGGCGCCGTCGGGCACCGCGACGACGGCGACCACCGCCTCCCCCCACTCCTCGTCGGGCACGCCGACCACGCAGGGCTCCGCGGCGCGCACCCCGAGGGCGGCGGGCAGCAGCTCGGCGAGCGCCGCCTCGACCGGCGCGGGGGCCACGTTGACGCCGCCCGTGACGATCACGTCGTCGGCCCGCCCCAGCACGGACAGCACGCCGGACGGGGAGAGCGACCCGAGGTCGGACGTGCGGAACCAGGCGACGCCGTCGGGGTCGGTCCGGAAGGCGCGCGAGGGATCGTCGCCGAGATACCCGGAGGCAAGGGTGGCCCCGGAGATCTCCACGACCCCCACCGCGTTGTCTCTCTCACCGTGGGCCTGACCGCGCGCTGGCCCGGACCCGTCGGGCGGGGCGAGGCGGACTGTCACGCCGCGCAGCGGGACGCCGTCGTAGGCGCAGCCGCCCGCCGTCTCCGACATGCCGTAGGTGCGCACCACGCGCACTCCCGCGGCCTGTGCCCGCGCCAGCAGCGGGGGCGGGGTCGCGGCGCCGCCCAGCAGCACCGTGGCGCAGCGGGCCAGGGCGTCCAGGCCCGACGGCGCGCCGTCGTCGGCCGCCGCCAGCACGCGGTGCAGCTGCGTCGGGACCAGGCTGACGTGCACGGGGGCGCCGTCGGCGAGGGCCGGGGCGAGCAGGTCGGCGAGGCCGTCGGGCGTGAAGTGGGCGGCCGGGTCGGCGGCGACGAGCGGGGCCGGCACGCCGGCGTCGGCCGCGAGCAGCGAGCGGACCACCACCTGCAGCCCGGCGATGTGCGTGGCGGGCAGGGTCAGCACCCAGCGGCCGGGGCCGCCGAGCCGCTCGTGCGTCGCCTCGGCGGAGGCGCGCAGGGCCGCCGCGCTGAGCGCGACCTCCCGCGGGGTGCCCGTCGACCCGGAGGTGCGGACCACCAGCGCGGTGCCCGCGGGGGGCTCGCCGGGGTGGATGCGCGGGAGCGGCGCGACGGCCGGGCCGCCGTCCAGCGCGGCGCGCACGCGGCGCGCAAGGTCCGTGGTCAGGTCGGGGAGAGCGGTGTGACGCACACGTTCACCCTAAGTGCCCGCCTGTCGCGCAACTCCCGGCGGCCCCGCCCCTAGGCTGGCGTCGACCGAGGAGGACGTGATGATGCGCCGAACCCGCGCAGGTGTCGTCGCCGCTCTGGCGCTGGCGCTGGCCCTGGCCGCCTGCAGCGCCAAGCAGCCCGAGGCCGTGACGGTGACCGCGAGCCCCGACACCTCGGTGTCCAAGGTGGCCCCGCCCGCGCCGGTGATCCCCGCGAAGCCGATCGTGTGGCCGCTCACCGGCGTCAGGACGGACGCTGTCGCCCACCGCCCCGCACTCGCGATCAAGGTGGAGAACGCCCGCGAGGCGCGGCCGCAGACGGGCCTCGAGTTCGCCGACGTCGTGTGGGAGCAGACGGTCGAGGGCGGCATCACGCGGTTCGTGGCCGTCTACCAGTCGCAGATCCCCGCTGCGGTGGAACCCGTGCGCTCGGTGCGCCCGATGGACGCCGGGATCGTCGCCCCGCTCGGGGGGATCCTCGCGTTCTCCGGCGGTCAGGCCGGGTTCGTCAGCGATGTGAAGGCGGCCGGTGTGCAGGTGGTCTCGATGGACGCCGGCAACGCCGGGTTCCGGCGCGACCGCGCGCGGCGCGCCCCGCACAACGTGATCGGCACCCCGCAGACCTTCCTCGACCAGGCCCACGCGGACCGCAAGTCGCCGCCGCCGGCGCAGTTCGCCTTCGCCGACCCGGGCAAGTCCACGGCCGAGACCACGGGGACGCCGGCAGCACACCTCACCGTGACGTTCTCGCGCGTGCAGCAGACCGTGTGGGACTGGGACGGCGGCACGGGCACGTACCTGCGCAGCGACGGCACGGTCCCGTCGGTCTCGAGCGCGGGCACCCGCCTCAAGGCCCGCAACGTGGTGCTGCTCAAGGTGCGGCTCCAGAACACCGGCACGGTCGACCCGGCGGGCAACCCGGTGCCGGAGACCGTCATGGTCGACTCCGGCGAGGGCGTGGTCGCAGCGGCCGGCAAGTCGGTCCCGGTGCACTGGTCGAAGGCCTCCACCGCCGCGCCGCTGGTGCTCACGACGGCGGACGGCAAGCCCGTCGAGCTCGAGCCCGGCAACACGTGGGTCGAGCTCGTGCCCAACACGACCGGGTCCTGGGCGATCTCCTAGAAGTGGTGCGGGAAGCGGGACCAGTCCGGGTCCCGCTTCTCCAGGAACGCGTCACGCCCCTCGACGGCCTCGTCGGTCATGTACGCCAGGCGGGTCGCCTCGCCGGCGAAGACCTGCTGGCCCATGAGGCCGTCGTCGGCCAGGTTGAAGGCGAACTTGAGCATGCGGATCGCCTGCGGCGACTTGGTCGCGATGGTGCGTGCGTACTCGAGGGCCAGGTCTTCGACGTCCTCGTGGGCGGCGACCTCGTTGACGGCGCCCCAGCGCTCGGCGTCGTCGGCGGAGTACTCGCGGGCGAGGAAGAAGATCTCGCGAGCGCGCTTCTGCCCCACCTGGCGGGCGAGGTACGCGGAGCCGTAGCCGCCGTCGAACGACCCGACGTTGGCGTCGGTCTGCTTGAAGCGGGCGTGCTCGCGGCACGCGATCGACAGGTCGGCGACGACGTGCAGCGAGTGCCCGCCCCCGGCGGCCCACCCGTCGACGACGGCGATGACCACCTTGGGCATGGTGCGGATGAGGCGCTGCACCTCGAGGATGTGCAGCCGGCCCGCGCGGGCGGGGTCCACGGCGTCGACCGTCTCGACGTCGCCGCCGCCGTCGGGCGCGGTCGTGTACTGGTAGCCGGAGCGGCCGCGGATGCGCTGGTCGCCGCCGGAGCAGAACGCCCAGCCGCCGTCCTTCGCGGACGGTCCGTTGCCGGTGAGCAGCACGGTGCCGACGTCGGAGGTCATGCGCGCGTGGTCGAGCACGCGGTAGAGCTCGTCCACCGTGTGGGGGCGGAACGCGTTGCGTACCTCGGGGCGGTCGAACGCGATGCGGACGACGGGCAGGTCGCGGGTGCCCTCCGGTCCGCGCGCGACGCCGCGGTGGTAGGTGAGGTCGGTGAGGCCCTCGAAGCCTGCGACGGTGCGCCACCGGGAAGGGTCGAAGGTCTCCGAGACACGGGCGGGAAGGTCGCTGCTCACGGGCCTCAGCCTACGTGCGGGAGTGGTCAGGCCACGCTTGTGACGACATTCACAAGACTGATAGGCGCCAGTGCCCAAGATCACCGACGCCAGGGGGCCACGATTGATCCATGAGCAACCTGCTGACGCGCGAGGTGCTCGATCCGGCCGTCATCGATCGGGACGTCTCGCAGACCATCTACGCCTATGACGCCGCCGTGCGTGAGGACCTCACGGACGACGACAGCTACACGCCGTGCCCTGGTGTGCTCGAGTTCCACGGGTACCTCACGGAGTTCGTCGACTGATCCCTGACGCCGGGGCGCGAGCGCCTCGGTGCAGGACGGCCCTGGGCCGTGGTTAGGCTGACCACGTGCCCGGAGCCGTGACCTCGCCCGTCGTCTGGGCCACCCCCCTGCGCACCCGGTTCCGCGGCCTCGACGCCCGCGACGGGGTGCTGCTGCAAGGCGACGCCGGCTGGGGCGAGCTGAGCCCGTTCTGGGACTACGACGACGCCGAGTCGTCCACCTGGCTGCGCTGCGCGCGCGAGGCCGCCTCCGTGGGCTGGCCCGCTCCCGTCCGCACCTCCGTCCCCGTGAACGTCACCGTGCCCGCCGTCGGGCCGGAGAAGGCGCGCGAGATCGTGCTCGCCTCGAGCGGCTGCCGCACCGCCAAGATCAAGGTCGCCCAGCGCTCCCTGCCCGGCGGGGCCTCCGTCCACGCCGTCGACGGGTCGCGCGCCGGGCAGCTCGAGCCGGTCGCCGCCGAGGTCGAGCGCGTCGCGGCCGTGCGCGAGGCCTTCGGCGAGCTCTACGGCCCCGGCGTGGGCCGCATCCGCGTCGACGCCAACGGCGGCTGGACCGTGCCCGAGGCGCTGGAGCACCTGCGCGAGATCGACGCCGCCGCCGGCGGGCTCGAGTACGCCGAGCAGCCCTGCGCCGACGTCGAGGAGCTCGCCGCCCTGCGCCGTGCCCTGCTGCGCGCCGGGGTGGACGTGCCCGTCGCCGCCGACGAGTCGATCCGCCGCGCCGCCGACCCCCTGCGCGTCGTGGCGCTCGACGCCGCCGACGTGGTGGTGCTCAAGGTGCAGCCGCTGGGCGGCGTGCGCGCGTGCCTCGAGCTCGCCGAGCGGGTGGGGCTGCCCGTCGTCGTCTCGTCCGCGCTCGAGTCGTCCGTGGGGCTCGCGGCGGGTGTCGCGCTCGCGGCGGCCCTGCCCGAGCTGCCGTACGCGTGCGGGCTGGCGACGTCGCAGCTCTTCGCGCACGACATCGTCGCCGCTCCGCTGCTGCCCGTCGACGGGTCGCTCCCGGTGCTGGCCGCCGGCGACCCGCGCCTGGAGCCGGACGCGGCCGCGCTCGCGGCGGCGACGCCCTCGCCCGAGGTCCGGGCGCGGTGGCTGGAGAGGCTGGGACGTCTGGAGGACCTGGTGGGGGAGCGATGAGCCACGCCGTGGCGGCCGCGCGGGCGCTGGTCGCGGAGCTGAGCGCGCAGGGGGTGCGTGACGTCGTGCTCGCGCCCGGGTCGCGGTCCGCGCCGCTGGCCTACGCGCTGGCCGACGCCGACGCGACCGGGCTGGTCCGCCTGCACGTGCGCGTCGACGAGCGCGCCGCCGGGTTCCTCGCGCTGGGCCTGGCCAAGGGCGACCCCGCCGGGCCGCGTCCGGTCGCCGTCGTCACGACGTCGGGCACCGCCGTCGCCAACCTGCACCCCGCGGTGCTGGAGGCGCACCACACGGGCGTGCCGCTGGTGCTGCTCACCGCCGACCGCCCGCACGAGCTGCGCGGCACCGGCGCCTCGCAGACGACCGACCAGGTGGGCGTGTTCGGCACCGCGGTGCGCTTCGCCGCCGACGTGCCCGCTCCAGACGGGCGGGACGGGGAGGTGCGCGACCTGCTCTCCACGACCGGGCGGGCGCTGGCCGCCGCGCTGGGGCTGCGCGACCGGAACCCCGGGCCCGTGCACCTCAACCTTGCCTACCGGGACCCGCTGCAGCCTGAGGTGGCACACGGCGAGACACCCGCGGACGGCGTGGTCTCGACGAGCTCGACCACCACGGGCCACCGCACCGTCGTCGTGCCGCCCGTCCCGGGACCCGGCGCCGACCCCGTCATCCTCGGCGACGCGGCCCGCACGCTCGTCGTCGCCGGCGACGGTGCCGGGCCGCAGGCGCGGGCGCTCGCCGAGGTGCAGGGGTGGCCGCTGCTGGCCGAGCCGTCGTCCGGGGCCTGCGGCGGACCCGTCGCGATCCGCGCGTACCGGTCGCTGCTCGGCGTCGAGGAGCTCGCGCGCGACGTCGAGAACGTCGTCGTGCTGGGGCACCCCACGCTCTCGCGGCCCGTGCAGCGGCTGCTCGGGCGGCCCGACGTCGCCGTCACCGTCGTCGCGCCGGGGGGAGGGCCCTGGCCCGACGCAGCGCGCAACGCCATGGCCGTCGTCGACGCCCTGCACGACCGGTGGTTCGCCGAGCGCGCCCACGGCGACAGCTCTTTCCTGGAGCGCTGGCTCACCGTGTCCCGCGCGGCGGAGCGCGTGCTCGACCGCGTGACCACCGCGGAGGGCGCCCTCGCCGAGGCGTCGTTCGCCGCCCTCGCCGTCGCCCGTGCGGTCGCCGCGGCCTCCGCTCCCGGCGACGTCCTGGTGGTCGGGTCGTCCAACCCCGTCCGCGACCTCGACCTGGTGCTGGGTATGGACGCCGCCCCCGCGCGCGTGATCGCCAACCGCGGCCTCGCCGGCATCGACGGCACCGTGTCCACCGCGGCTGGCATCGCCCTCGCCGCCGCCCCCGCCCGCACGCGCGCGCTGCTCGGCGACCTCACCTTTCTGCACGACATCGGCGGCCTGCTGCGCGGCCCCCTCGAGCCCGCCGCCCCGCTCCAGCTCGTGGTCGTGAACGACGACGGCGGCTCGATCTTCGCGACGCTCGAGCACGGGGCGCTCGCGGCGCAGTCGGCCGAGCGTGCCCGCACCTTCGAGCGCGTCTTCGGCACGCCCCACGGCGCCGACCTCGCCGCGCTGTGCGCCGGCTACGGCGTCGCGCACCGGGAGGCGACCACGCTGGCCGCCCTGCGGGCCGCCCTCGCCGACCCGGCGCCGGGCGTCGAGGTGGTGGAGGTGCGCGTGGCGCGGGATGAGCGGCTCGCGGAGTCCCGTGCGCTGCACGCCGAGATCGTCTCGGCGGCCCGCTCAGCAGGGAAGATGGGGCACTTCGCACCCGAACGTTGAGGCAACGCAGAGAACTCTCAGGAACGACCCAGAGCCGCGTCAGACTGGTGGTGTTATCTCGGGTCAGGAGATCGAGGAGGCCAGGATCACAATGAGCACCGAGAACCACGACCAGCAGCCCGCCGCGCCGGAGGGCTCGACGCCCGTCACGCCCGAGCCGCCCGTGCAGCCGGAGCCCGCCCCGCCCGCCCAGACCGGGCCCGAGCCGACCCAGCAGCACGCGACCCCGCCGGCGCCCCCTGCCCCGGTCGAGGCCACGGCGCCCCAGCAGCCCGCGCTGCCGCACCCCGTCCAGCAGGTGCCTGCGCCGCAGCCGCAGCACCCGCAGGGCCAGCCCACGCAGGAGCTGCACCCGCAGCAGCACCCGACGGCCCCGTACCCCACGCAGCCGCCGGCCCCGCAGCCGCAGTACGGCCAGTACGCCCAGTCGCACTACGGCCACTCGCCGTACGGGCACCCGGCCCCGCAGCAGCGTCCGCCGTACCCGACGCAGCAGGGCCCGCAGGCCCCGGGGCAGCACCAGCCTGGCGCCGCGTTCCACAACCCGTACGCGGCGCAGGACGCGGAGCGACCGGCCGAGCAGCGCAAGCCGCGCTCCTGGGCCCCGGTCGCGATCGCGGCCGTCGTCGCCGCAGCCCTGGCCAGCGGCGGCACGGCCCTGGCCGTGGACGCGTTCGGCAACCACGGCACGCCGACGTCGATCGCCTCGATCGGCGACCCGGGACGTGTCGACTCGGCGCCGGTCACGGACTCGTCTGCCGCGAACCCCGACTGGCAGGCCGTCATCGCCGCGGTGTCGCAGTCCGTGGTGTCCATCCAGGTCACCAGCCAGAACGGTGGCGCGGAGGGCTCCGGCTTCATCCTCGACGCCAAGGGCCACGTGCTCACCAACAACCACGTCGTCTCGGGCGCCCAGAACAACACTGTCCAGGTGACGCTGTCGGACGGCCGCCTGTTCGACGCCAAGATCGTGGGCACCGACCCCACCACCGACATGGCCGTGGTCGAGCTCCAGAACGCGCCGTCGGACCTCAAGCCGGTGGCGCTCGGCAACTCCGCCGACGTCAAGGTGGGCGACCCCGTGCTCGCCGTCGGCAACCCGCTCGGCCTGGCCAACACGGCCACGACCGGCATCGTGTCCGCGCTCGACCGCCCCGTCACGGCGTCCGGCGAGGACCAGCAGACCCCCACCACCACCAACGCGATCCAGATCGACGCGGCCATCAACCCCGGCAACTCGGGCGGCCCGCTGTTCGACGCGACGGGCCGCGTCATCGGCATCACATCGTCGATCGCCAGCCTGTCCAGCAGCTCCTCGGGCGGGCAGTCCGGGTCGATCGGCCTCGGGTTCGCCATCCCGATCAACCTGGCCAAGAACATCAGCAACCAGCTGATCGAGCACGGCACCGCGCAGCACGCGTTCCTCGGCGTCACCATGCAGGACGGCACTGCCACCGCCGACGGCGTCACCCGTCGCGGCGCGCAGGTCATCTCGGTGTCGAGCGGGTCGCCCGCGGCAGCCGCCGGGATCCAGGCCGGCGACGTCATCGTGGCGATCGGCGACCAGCCGGTCAGCGGCGCCGACTCGCTCACGGCGTTCGTCCGCGAGCACCAGGCCGGCGACAAGATCAGCCTGACGGTGGTGCGCGGCGGCAAGGCCTCGCAGATCGGCGTCACGCTCGCGGTGCGCGACGAGTCGAGCCAGAGCGGCTCGGGCTCCGGCTCGGGGGGGTCCGGCGGCTCCGGCCCGGGGGGCCCGGGCCCGGG
>Ga0082212_10001300_pt1 | contig 36855 bp, 34 predicted proteins | sample TergutNt197P3_FD_71548 | JGI IMG/M metagenome (GOLD analysis project Ga0082212, IMG submission 71548) | Neocapritermes taracua P3 segment gut microbial communities from Petit-Saut dam, French Guiana - Nt197 P3 | ecosystem: Host-associated > Arthropoda: Insects > Digestive system > Gut ...
CTTATCCGTCTAACCTTTGCGCCGTCATGGAAACAGGGGTGGCTGCACAGGAGGTGGTTCAGCGTAGATAGCTCACTTACTAAGTTAGACGCATTGCCCCATGCCATGCCCCTGGCCTCATGGACATCAATTTTTTCTGTGGCGAGCCACTCCACACCGCAAGTAAAGCCAAATGCACCATTTTGGCTGGCCAGAGCGCACAGACGGTTCCGCATGAGACTCCACATGCTGCCCTTTCCTGCAAGGCGCAAGTTATCGTGGGTTTCACAATAATTGACCAATGGCCCCATTCGGTCGCCCTGTCGCAAGGTGTGGTCTATATATCCTGCAACCTGAGCAGGGTCATAGTTTTGGAACAGCTCAGAATATGCCCATTGCATACCACCTTCGGTCATCAGCGATTCTGTGAGTTCCCAGGCTCCTCCCAGCCCTTCAAGCAAAAATGCCGTATTCGGGAATTGCTCCCTGACCTTGGCGACAATGTACTGCCATGCAGGTAATGGTACCATATAGCCGGCGTCACATCTGAAGCCATCTACGCCTCGTCTGCACCATTCTAAAAGCGATTCGGCGGTAGCTTCCCACAGTTCAGGCAGATGCTGATCCAATTCCACCAAGTCTCCCCAAATCACACCCCAGGCCCCAGGGCTTTTAAAGGTGCCATCGGTGTTTCGTTCATACCACCCTGGGTGTGATTCCATGAGTGTGCTGTGCCAGCCGGTGTGATTTACCACTATGTCCAAAAAGAGCTGGCCGCCACGGAGATGGACTCCATCTGCAAGTTCCCTGAACTGCTCAACCCCAGTGGTGCGCTGGTCAAAATCAATCAATGCCGGATCGATGGCTGTAAAGTCCTGAATGGCGTAAGGACTCCCAAACCGCCCCATTTTTGCTGTGACAGTTGGAACCGGGCCTATGGGCAGCAGGTGTAAAATTCTGCAACCCAGGACATTGATGATGTGATCCAATTGTGCCGTCACCTCGCGCAGGGTGCCGCTCTTTGGGATAACGGTCAGCCCATCATCTTCCATCTGCCGGTATTCGGCTTCCCTAATTGGGTCTGCCGTTTCTGATTCTTCCTTGAAAGGACCAAACATCCTGGGGAATGCACAATATATGGTGTTACCAGCTCTGAGACCATCCGGCAAGACTGAAATGCCTAAGTCTGATCCGTCAGGCCAGTGCTGATGCCCATCAGGATCGGTAACGTATGCCTTTGCTCTGAAAAAGCCAACCTCAGTAAATGCCAGGTCAATTTCCCAACTTCCGGAATTATGCTGGAGGGGAATGTCTCGCCAACTGGCCCCGCCAAAGGTGAGTGACTCTCCCTCACGCCCACCAGCCCTTGCTATGACCTCTCGGCGTGAAAGTGTCCCGCGCCCTAAATTTGTCCTCAAAAATGCCTGCCATCCCGGCTTTCCCGCCGCCTCGTGCTCGAGGACTAGTGGCAGGGAATCTCCCACATAAGCCGCCAGGCGGCTGCCAGGATTGGGGTACATGCTGGGCTTGTTCATAACAACCTCGAATGTCTAATATCCCAGCTATTAGTTTGGAGTTAATGGTTAATAGTTACAAGTGTCTAGTACATTGTAACGCTTTAGATGCTTGCTTAACGGCGATCCCAGTTTGACAAATCCAAGTTCTGTGTGGCCGTTCAAGGTTGCCCCGCAACCTTGAACGGCGCAGAACTAAGATTTGTCCCTTGCAAGCATCTAGCGGTCGTGATCTCTCGGAATCCTTCGCTATGCTCAGGATGTCCGAGGCACCCACGCCAACCGCTCTTAGCTTGGTGGACATAGAGTACCACTATCAGCATCCTTTCCAGCTTCACCTTCGTCCTGCGGGCAAATCCCGACCCTAGTGCAATGCAACATTTACGTGTTACATTGCACTAGTGACAAGAGACCAGGCCATTAACTTTGGAATTTGAAAATGTACGTTCCCGGTTATATCAACCAGATACTCACTGTAGCTGAAACTGCTATACTTGCCATTTACGAGGTACCCTTGCGCATCGGAATATATCCAGGCTCGTTCGACCCAGTCACGCTTGGACACTGGGATCTCATTCTGCGGGCATCGAAATTGGTGGATCGCCTGATAGTTGCTGTATTACACAACCCCGCAAAGTCCCCCACCTTCAGTCTGGAAGAACGCATGGAGTTTCTGAGCCTACTTTTTAAGGAACACCCATATATTGAAGTTGCTACCTTTCATGGGCTGCTGGTCGAATATGCCAGGCAGAAGGAGGCTCAATTCATCATCCGCGGTGTGCGGGCCTTTTCAGACTTTGAATATGAATTTCAGATGGCCCTGACAAACCGAAAGTTGGCCCCCGAACTTGAAACGGTCTTTTTGATGCCAAAAGAAGAAAATAGTGTAATCTCAAGCCGCATCGTGCGAGAGGTCGGCACCATGGGTGGCGATATTTCTGGTCTGGTGCCAGAAATCTTAAAAGATCGTATTACATCCCGACTACGTAGTAGAACATATTAGTATAAACCCTGGAATCAACTGCAACCTGTGGTGGCACCGCATGTGTGGCACTTGAGACATGCGCCATTTCTGACCAGAGTAAAATGACCGCATTCTGGGCAGGGATCACCAGTAAAGCCTTTTTCTCGGGCTGCCTGATAGGCATCAACAGTGGTCGGAACTGAATATTTCTCCAGAGGCAAGTCAAACAATGGCTGGTCAGGGGAATTTTCAGGAAAGAGGGGGGTCATCTTGGTGTACTGCCCTTGAAAGACCTGAGCCTGACTCTCCAATTTCTTACTTGCCAGGGCCATAAACTCTTCTTCGGGTATCTGTGCCAGTTCATACCGTCTCAGATAACTTATTGCTAACTCGCGGAAGATAAAATCAATCAAGCTGGTGCTGAATTTTACGGTGTCAGACCCCTGCACCATCCCCTGGGGTTCAAATTTAGTAAAGAGGAATGCTTCGCAGTACTCTTCCAGGGGTACGCCATATTGAAGTCCCATGGAAATTGCTATCGCAAAACAGTTGAGTACAGCGCGGAACCCCGCTCCTTCTTTGTGCAGGTCTAAAAATATTTCACCCAGTGTGCCATCCTCGTACTCTCCTGTGCGCAGATATAGTTTGGTGCCGCCAATGGTGGCCGATTGGGTATAGCCCGACCGTCTGTCTGGCATCTTGCGGCGATAAATGCGTACAACCTTCTGTGTCATCGCCCTGGCCAGCATGTCAGTCTTTTCGGCGGACGATGCTTCGTCATCCAGCAGAACATTCGCCCCTTCAAGGAGATCGAGATTTGTGGCCATTGCCTGGCTCATCTTTGAACCATCTCGATAAAGGGCTACTGCCTTGAGCATCAGCTTCCAACTGGCTTCATAAATTGATGCAACCTGGCCAACTGTATATTCAGATGGCAGGTTGATGGTTTTGCTGATAGCTCCAGATAGAAATGGTTGGGCAGCCCCCATCATCCTGAGATGGCCTTCGGGGGTGATGTATCTGTGTCCTTTCCTTCCGCACTTGTTGGCGCAGTCGAATATGGGCAGATGCTCAGGCTTAATGTGGGGGGCACCTTCAATCGTGAGCGTTCCGGCCAGGGCTTCAACAAAGGCATTAACGCGATCGGGGGTGAAGCTCGCTTTGAGGCGATCCATGTCCAGGACGTATGTTGGATCGAAGGCTCTGGGCAGTTTTTGTTCCAAAGAAATAATTTCTGTCTCTGTCCAGCCATTGTCCAGCAGGTCGCTCCGGTTAATACCCGGAGTCTCATCTGTAATTTTCTGCCAACCCACAGCATGGCGTTCAATCTCCTGTATCTGGGTCTTTGTGTATCCCAGATTTGTCAGTGCTGACGGCAAGGCACTATTGACGAGTTTGAAGTACCCGCCTCCGGCCAATTTCTTAAATTTTACCAGTGCAAAATCTGGCTCAATGCCGGTCGTGTCACAATCCATCAGCAGACCAATAGTGCCTGTTGGAGCCAGGACAGTAACCTGAGCATTTCTGTAACCGTATCTCTGGCCCAATTCCAGTGCTTGATCCCAGCTCTGACGTGCTGTCTGAACCAGTTCCTTTGGGACACCTATCCCATTGAGACCCTGGGGATTAATGGAGAGTTGTTCGTAGTCGCCCTTAGGGGCATTATAAGCAGCACGGCGATGGTTGCGGATTACCCGTAGCATGTGTTCCTTATTTCGGGTATATCCAGGAAATGTACCTAATTCCCCTGCCATTTCTGCACTTGCTGCGTATGCGTCTCCAGTCAGGATAGCTGTAAGTGCGGCGCACCACTGCGTCCCAACTTCGCTGTCGTAGGGTATGCCCATCCGCATCAGCATCGCACCGAGGTTAGCATAGCCAAGACCCAGAGTTCTGAAGTCATAGCTCAACTGTGCTATTCTCTCGCTTGGGAATTGTGCCATCAGAACAGATATTTCCAACACGACAGTCCAGAGCCGGATTGCATGGCGGTACCCGGCAATATCGAAGCTGCCATCGGCTTTCAGGAAGGCACATAGATTTAGTGAAGCAAGATTACAAGCGGTGTCATCCAGAAACATGTACTCACTGCAGGGGTTGGAGGCGTTTATTCGCCCATCTTCCGGACACGTGTGCCATTCGTTTATTGTCGTATCAAATTGGATGCCAGGGTCGGCACAGGCCCAGGCAGCATAGTTGATTTGGCTCCAGAGTTCACGCGCCTTCAGTGTCTTGATAACCTGGCCATTGGTTCTGCGAACCAGGTTCCAATCCCCGTCATTCAACAGGGAGTTCATAAAAGTTTCTGGGACTCGGATACTGTTGTTGGAATTCATGCCGGAAACTGTCGAGTAGCCTTCGCCGTCCCATGCCGTGTCAAAGTTCTTAAGGTCTCGGCGAAAATCGCCCATAGCCAAGCGCTGCATACACTGAGTGATAAACGGCCCGGGTACGCCTTCAAATTTTGCCCTGCTGAGCGCTCTACGCAGTTTTTCATTTGTCCTGGGATTTGAATCGTTGGTTGCTGAGTTTTCGACAGCCTCACACAGCGCATTCCAGTGTCTGCCCACGAGCATGGAACCGGCGGCTATCATGGCTACTTTGCGCTCCTCCTGGAGCTTCCAGTTAACAAATGCTTCTATGTCTGGGTGGTCTAAATCAAGGCACACCATCTTTGCGGCGCGACGAGTGGTACCGCCTGACTTAATGGCCCCAGCCGCCCTGTCACCCACATGCAAAAAACTCATCAGCCCAGAGCTGTAGCCTCCCCCTGAGAGAGGCTCTTCTGCCCCCCGAAGTTTGGAAAAATTTGTGCCTGTACCTGAGCCGTACTTGAATATCCTCGCTTCCCTCTTCCAGAGATCCATTATTCCGCCGTCATTTACGAGGTCATCAGAAATACTTTGGATAAAACATGCGTGGGGTTGGGGACGCTCATAGGCTGATGTGCTCTGGCGCATTTCTCCCGACTTTGGATCAACGTAGCTGTGTCCCTGGGAGGGGCCAGAAATACCATACGCATAGTGCAATCCAGTGTTAAACCACTGGGGGCTATTGGGCGCACACATTTGGCTTGCGAGCATGTACATCAATTCATCATAAAAGCATTGTGCGTCTTCCCTGGAATCGAAGTATCCATTGGATTCCCCCCAATGCCTCCAGCATCCAGCCAGGCGGTGAAAGACCTGCCTGGAATCTCGCTCACCGCGACTGTACGAATTAACCCCCTCCCTGCGAAAGTACTTCTGGGCCAGGATATCAACGGCAACCTGTGACCATGCTTCAGGTACGTTTACGTCCCTGGCCTCAAAGACCACAGTGCCATCCAGCTTTGTAATCTTGCTGGCACGTAGTACAAAGCTGAAACTCTCGAGGGGATCATTGCCAGCAACAGTAAAATGGCGATAAAACTTCATGCTAATCCTCGAATAATGACTTGGGGGTTGATAAAAAAATAGGGCACAACCACACCATACAAGGTCATCTAACCCTGTTGGTATTTTTGAAAGCCGACCATTACCACAATGGGTAGTACAAGAATGAAAGACTAACACAAGATGTTGTGGTGTCAACGAAAAAATTTTGTCTTTTTATCGGTCACCTACAAAATGTTATTACGATAGGGTTTATTTCTGAATTGGACTTTTTTGCTGTTATGAATTTCATCAATAATTAATCAATTTGGTACGGTATGCGGACTAACGAAATGAAATATGCTTCCCTGGCTTCTGGCTCCAGGGGTAACTGTCACGCCCTCAATGATGGGGGGCTGACACTACTCGTTGATGCCGGTATTTCTTTTCTTCAGATACGAAAAAGGCTACAGTCTCTTGATTGGCAGTTAGACCAGGTAAGGGGCATCGCAATAACCCACGAGCATTCGGATCACACAAGTGCCATCCCAATGATTTTGAAAAAGACGGACTGGGCCATATTGACTACCGCAGATACTAAAGTTGCGATAGAGGCGGGGGGCAATGAGATACCAAGACAGCGGTGGGTACCGCTTCATTCGGGCCGATGCGTAAATTGGGAAGGCTGGGCTATCAACCCATTTAGTGTCTCCCATGATGCAGTTGACCCTGTAGCCTTCAGGATAGAAGTGTCTGGTTACCGTTGTGCAGTCGTCACGGACTTGGGATATGCCTCCACTCTGGTTGTTGATTACTGCAAAGACCTGGACTTATTGGTTATGGAGTCCAATCATGACATTGAAATGCTCAGAGAGGGGCCTTATGACCCATGGCTAAAAAACCGAATTCTTAGCCGCACCGGACACCTAAGCAACGATGCCTGTGCAGAATTACTGAAGGTAGTTATATCACCCAAATTAACTCATGTCGTGCTTGCTCACTTAAGTCAACAGAATAATGAACCGGCACATGCCAGGCTGGCCTCCCAAGTAGTTCTCAGTCAATCCGGCAGTGATGCACGTCTTTATGTGGCCAAGCAGGAAGAGCCACTGGAAATATGTTTGAGTTAAATATGCAGAAAATATCTTGCTCAAAATATTAACTCTTTGAACTATTTCTAATTCATTTGCCTATATAATAAAGATGGTTTTGGAGAAAATCAATGCAGTTGCCTGGATGGATAGCTGACCAGCATGTATGGGCTACCTCTTTTGCTCTCGCTGCCAGCATTCTCCTTACATTGCCGCTGGTAGCTGCCCAAAGACCGGGAAGGGGCATCAAACCGTGGTGGATAGCGTGCCGATACCTCGCTTGGACTGGCTTGATTGGGTCTGTTTTTGCTCTGATCTCAGGTGAATTTCTTGCAAAAAATATGGGACTTCTGGGTGAGGAATGGATACTTCGCAACCAGTGGTCTGATTTGAGAATCCATCAGTACCTTGGTGGTGCGATGGTGTTTTTTGGTTGCCTGTGTCTCCGATCCGCATACATAAAGAGAAAAGAGCATCAGGGCATTGGCCTCTATGTCTTACTTACAGGGCTGCTTTGGGCAACGGCCACTCTGGGTGCAGGACACTATGGGATTAAACTGTCCAGACTCCATAAAGAGGGCAAAATTGAAGTCCATGCAAAAAATGAAGCATCTGCAAATGATGACCAGGCAACCAACCATCAACTTGTCAGAAACAGCCGTTTCACCAGAATCCTGGACTATTCATCGCTAGTCGCTATGCACTCGACAGAGCCGGTGAGGAGCCCTGCCCACAATAATCGCTGGATCAGAGTCTGGGTGAGCCAGAATGCCTCTGAAGCCTACGCATCAGGAGGACCACTCCCCTCAGGCTCACTGGTTGTGATGAGCAGCTTTGAAGATCGCTGGGGCAGACCAACTTATGAAATAGGACCTCTGTACATCCTGGAGGTATTAGCGAGCGGCGAATCCAGGTTGGGCATGTACTGGTCTAACGTTCCCGAATCCAGAAGGGATGAGGTCGGAGGCGTAGCCAATGTTTCCTGGACAGAGCCTGATGAAAACCTGGCTGGTTGCCTCGAATGTCATTCTGATGGTATGGCTCTGCATACAAACAGAAGCCGTATCAGAATCAGAAGGCCCACTCCTGAGGCAGCCGGAGCCGGATAGTGAAGTTGATTCTGGCCTTGTGTCGGCCAATATCTGACTTCTTTCGTAACCCTAGATATAGCGGTTCAACTTTTTGTAGTTGAACTGCTATATACCATCACATCATGGTTCTGCGAGGAGCAAGTCTGGCCCAATCTTCAGGGGTTGTGATTTTTTGATTTGTCGGTGGGGATGGTATCACACGTACATTGAGGCCCATCGCTTCCAAAATTGAGACATCGTCTGTCCCCTGAAAGTCATTTTTTATTGCCCACTCAAAAGCTGTTTTCCATGTGGACAATAGTGCCAATTGAGGCGTTTGTGCCCTGTATATAAGCTCCCTCGGCTCTGTGGTGATAACTCTCAAATCGGAGTTTACCCGCTTTAAGGTATCCGTTGAAACTTCTGCCAGAACAGCACCATCCCAGGTAGCCCTGGACTCAGAAGATGTGACAGATGCATTAGTTGTGTCAGGCGAAATAGCTGCAATGGCCTCAAGGACGGCACTTGCTGGAGGGAATGGTCTTACTGCGTCATGGATCATTACTGCAGCTTGAGGTTCGTCAGGGAGAATGTTAATTGCAGCATTAACACTTTCCTGGCGGGTTTCGCCGCCTTTGACACACCAGTGGGGTACGGGGAAGGCCCATTCAGATGTTTCTGTAAACTTATCTGGAGGCAGGGCAATGGCAATGCCATCAATTTTTGGCATGTCCGTCTTAAAAAATGCGTTAATGGTAGCCATCAGAAGCGGCTCTCCGCCCCAGTCCAAAAATTGCTTTGGAACCGGATTCCCCATCCTGATGCCGCTTCCGCCAGCTGGAATGACTAAATATAGCATGAATCAAGTAAGTCCTGAAGGTCCAGGGGCAATACCCTGAACTACTGCGTTTCCGTTATTTCGCCCACCAGCATAACCCTGGGTTGTACTCCGGGATCCTGGAAAATGTTTAACAAATTCAGCACTTCCTTGTCTGCTTCATTTTTATTTCTGTAATTCCCTACGAAGAGCCGATAGCAGTTGCTGCCGTTTCTGAGACGGACAGGGGTTAAAAGAAATTCCGGCCTGCTGCGCATGCTAGAGCTTAGAATTTGCGCGCATCTTTCCAGTGTTGCGTTTTCACACGCTGTTATGAGCTGAATCGTCCAGTTTGTTGACGGGATGCTCTGCCGATATACTGCCCCCTGCTCCAGAGCAAGTGCGGCATTCCCATCTGCTATGGCCCTAAAGCGAGCCTCCCTTGAAATATTTACCTGGGTTGTACCGGGAATGGCTCTATCTGGCTCAGGAGACTGTGTGACCGTTGTAGGCTGATTACGAGCAGGGGCCTGGGGCGGAGAGTCGGTTGTACTATCCTCCTCAACAATCCTTTGGGGAGTATTTTGCTGAACCGCTGGGTTGGATGGAGTCTCCAAATTAGTATCTTCATAGTCCAAAGGAAGTGTAAAGGGAGGTTTTACTTCGCGGTTCCTGAATTTCAAGTATGAAAAAAGGCCTATTGCTGCGAGGATACCAATGCCAACCAGGATGAATGTTCGGAATGTTTTTTCAAAAGACCAGCTTTTGTCCCTGTTTGTAATTTCATTGGTGGCATGGTATGCAGTCGGTTCGTCATCACCTTCATCAAAATCGTTGGCGTCAATCCTGATGGATGGCTCTTGTTGGTCTGGTGTTCCAGAATAGGGGAGAACTCTGCCGACAGATTTTGAGGTATCTGGCTCAGATGGAGCAATTTCAGTATCTTCAGAAGGGGAGTCATCTAGGCCATCTTTGTCCTCTTTGTCATCATTGTCATCATTGTCATCTATGCCACCCTCTGGTTCTGACGGAACGTCCTCCAGATCGCTGATGCTTCCAATGTTTTCGAGCATGTCTTCAAGGTGTGAGTCGCTCAGTTTAACCGTATCTTTCGCAGCTTCCTCTATCACCTTCATGAGCTGGTTGCGCGGAGATGGGATGTTTGACGGTGGTTTTGTGGGTTCGGGTGTATCCAGTGCCTTTGTTACCGCTTGTCTGTCGATGGGAGGAAGCTCAAATAATTTTCCCCACCCCATTTCACGCAGAAATAGCGCAAAAGAGCTTACCCTCATTGGCTCAACTCCAGCTTCGCTGCTGAGTTCCAAAATGGTATGGGTTCCGTCCATCATACGTGTCATTTTCAATAAATCGGCAGGCAGATCCAATTCGTCATATATACGCTTACCCTGCAAAAGCACTACTTGGTTGAGAGGCCCTAATAGCTCCAGGAGTCCTTCGCGGTCTGTCACAGCCATGATGCCGGCAAACAACAGCGCTGGCGTGTTGAGAGGCAGCCGCACTATGTTTTCTTCAAGCTCATCCCTGATTTCAAATATCGGAGACTCGTCTGCATGGAGGGCAAAACGGACGATTTGATCTACCTGGAGGCGCGCCACTTCCAACAAATCTCTCTGAGTAATAAAGCCCATTTCGATCAGGTTTTTGCCAATGGTCATGCCTGGCCTTAGGTTGGCTAAGGCGAAGTCCATTTGCTCCTGAGTCAGTTTTGCACTGCTTACCATGATCGCAGACAACTTGTCGGTAGGAAAATTGCTGGAAGCAAAAACGATGTCACCGGAGTCCAGATGTATGGTACGGAAAAATTCGCCCCCGACACGCCAATGTCCCGTCTCCCGTCCACGGCAGCGGCGGAAAATGTCAGGGATAGTCTTAATCGTCATTTAACCACCCAGCGTTGTAGCTTAAGTTTACCGGCTCTGACCAGCAAGTCATCACCTGACCTCAGCCAAATTTTAGCATGGCAGTCTGAAATTTTTTGCCCATCAACGCTAATGGCTCCCTGGGATATGAGCCGTTCTGCCTCTTTGCGGGAAGCGGCCAAGCCTTTTTCCACAAGAAGTCTGGAAAGAGAGACTTCTTCATTTGTTTGCGACACATTTACTACAGGAGCATCTTCGACCTTGCGCTCGCTGAACCTGCGAATCCATTTTTCTTCGGCATCCCTTGCTGCTGAATTGCCATGGAACTGGGCCGTAATTTCCCTTGCCAGGGCTTTTTTGGCTTCCATGGGGTGCCCTTCTTTAAGCCCTTCTATGTGTGAGGGCATCATGTCAGTCAGAAGCAGATACCATGACCACATTGTTTCATCACTGATACTCATGGTTTTGGCAAATTGGGAATCAGCATTCTCCGTAAATCCAATGTAGTTACCCATTGACTTTGACATTTTTTCAACGCCGTCAGTACCCAATAAGAGTGGGACAGTCAATACAATCTGGGGTGCCTGGCCGAAACTCATTTGTAAATCTCGACCCCTCATGAGATTGAATAATTGATCGTTACCGCCAAGCTCCACATCACACTTAAGACATACAGAATCATAGGCCTGGGCCAGGGGGTAGAGTAACTCGTGAAGGGCAATGGGTTCACCTGCGGCCATTCGCTTGCTGAAATCGTTGCGTTCAAGCAATTGGGCAACAGTAATATTAGCTGCAAGGCGAATCCAGCCTTCCCCGTCCAGAAGAGATAGCCATTCACTGTTGAAGCGAATCTCGGTCAATTCGGGGTCTAAGATATTGAAAACCTGCGCCTTATAGGTTTCGGCGTTTTCATTTATCTCTGCTCTGCTCAATGGCGGCCTCGTAGTTTTCTTGCCGGTGGGGTCACCTATCATCCCCGTAAAATCACCAATCAAGAAAATTACTGTGTGGCCAAGATTTTGAAATTGGGCCATCTTTTTGAGTAATACACCGTGCCCCAGATGCAGATCTGGGGCCGTGGGGTCAAATCCAGCCTTTACCCGAAGAGGGCGACCTGAAAGCAGACGTAGCCCCAAATCTTCTGCCGTGTGGCAGGTAACGGTGCCTTTTAGCAAAAGGTCGGTGGCTCCTTGGACAGAAACAATGCTCATTGGAAAATTTTGGCCCAAAAAGCATTGTACAACCAATCGCTTTGAAAGTTCCCTAAAAGTGGGCCATCATCGGATATCGATATCAACAAGTTTTTCATTCTCCCATTGCAGGTTAATAGTTGTCCCGTCAGGCAGCCTGTACCGCAAAGATTTGCTCTTGTCTGCCCCTATATTCAAAGAAATGTCGCTCTCAACTAGTTTGCGGAAGTTCGGAACGGTAATCGGAAAGTCCACCACTTTTGTGCGCCAGGTATCAACATATGTATTAAATTCGACCTCAGTTGGATAATTGCCCTTCAGTCCCTTATTTTCAGCGTACAACCTTGCTGCCCCTTCGTCAGATTTTATTGCCTCTATCACCTCAGCCATTTGGTTCCATTGAGTTTCAAGTTTTTTTGAGAAGTATCCAGAATTAATTCCCCAGGCAACGAAACCTGCACAACTTGCAATGACAAGAAGTATCGCAATACCGCATGCCAAAAGCAGTTTTCCCCAAAGAGGGATACCTTTTTTGCTCGAAGCATTACTGTAGGTGTCCTGATCGTAATTGTGCATTGCAAAGATTCCAGTTTACAGCAACGTACTGGCCAACTCAGCCAATTTACTGCGCTCTCCCTTAATTAATATTATATGCCCAAATAATTCCTGTCCCTTGAAATGTTCTGCCAAAAATGTGAGGCCGTTGGTACTCCCATCAACGTAAGGGTTGTCAATTTGATATGGATCACCAGTCAGTACGATTTTTGTGCCACTGCCAGCCCGTGTAAGAATCGTTTTTACTTCGTGAGGAGTGAGATTTTGTGCTTCGTCAACTATGATGTACTGGCTTGGGATGCTTCTCCCCCTAATATATGTGAGCGGCTCTACACTCAGATAGCCTCCCTCTTCCAACTGGGCCACGGTCATGCTGGATCTGCGCCTCATCTCTGTATTTGCCGCCACGATGAAATCCAAATTGTCGTATATGGGCTGCATATATGGCCGTAGCTTATCTTCGACATCTCCTGGCAGGAATCCCAAATCCCTGCCCATAGGCATCACAGGGCGGCTGACCAGGAGCTTGTTATACTTTTCGTCATCGACAATTTGCTGCAAGCCCGCAGCAATCGCCAACAATGTTTTGCCCGTTCCTGCCCGGCCAAGGAGGGTTACTACCCTGATGGATTCGTCCAGCAACAATTCAAAGGCAAATTGCTGTTCGCGGTTTCTTGGTTTGATGCCCCATGGCGCGGCTTCTCGCACCCTGAGAGGGTAAATCCTATGATCGGATGCGTTGAATCGGCCTAGGGCAGAATGTGAACCATTCGCCCTGTCAACCAGGGAGATGCATTGATTGTGAATAAAAACATCATCGTCAAATACCGGCAAGCCATCATGGAACAATTGGTCAAAATCTGATTTTTCTGCACTCAATTCTGCATAACCGGAATAAAGTTCATCTATCGCTACGCGGCCCGAATTATAGTCTTCTGTAAAAAGCCCCAGCGCGTCTGCCTTTATCCTCAGATTTGTATCTTTGGAGACTAATACAACGTTTTCGTGGCGCTCATCGAGCAAGTGCCTGGCACATGCCAGAATCAGGTTGTCCGCTGGGCTTTTATCGATGCGCGCGAAGCTTTCCTTGATTGGGTAATCAGAAATATCTACCGTCAGCAAACCCCCGCCATCCAACCGAATTCCCTTACTGAGGCTTCCCTTGTCCCTCAGTGCGTCAAGGTTTCTGGAAACAGTCCTGGCATTTCGCCCAATTTCTGTTTGGTCTTTCTTAAATGTATCTATTTCCTCAATGACGACAATGGGGATGACCAGATCGTGTTCCTGAAAGGAGAATATGGCCTGTGGGTCATGCAATAGGACATTTGTATCAAGAACAAAAACTTTTTTGCTGGATGCCACCATGCAATGACTCCTGAATACTATGTCGCATTCAACGGGTTGAACGCCAAGAATGCAAAAATTTATGCTTTTTTTGGTTGGCTCAGGTGACATGGTACACTAAAAAGTAACTTTCCTGTTGCAAATATTCTATTTTTTTCATTTACTTGCCAGGAAAAAAGATGGTAAAATTTCTCTATGTCTAAAAAGCCGCAACTGAGGGTGGCCGATCGCCTGAGCCATCCGCATCCAGACAGATTTCTAACTTTCATGGTGGTGCTGACACGTCGCACGTTCAGGTTGACTGTGCGTCGCAAATTTGCTTTTTGGGCGTTGGGGGTTACTGTCGGTATTTGTGTCGTTGCCGTGACTGGTAGCTGGTACGGCCTGTGGGCGACAAAAAAAATTATGAGCTATAGTGAGCTTGAACAAGAGACAAGGGAGCAGCAACAGCAATTGCGTGAGGCCATGGAACAGGCCAATGCGTTGCAACAGGAATTTGGTAGCCTGAATTTGCTCGTCGACGAGTTGATTAATGACCTGAACCCCAAATCTGTATCCCCGGAGTCTTCAAAAACCGCTGAAACGAGTAGTGACAGGGATGTAGAGTCTTCCCAAAAGGTCAGCGCACTGAAAAATGAACTAAACCACGCACAAGGTCGCCTTGACAGAGCGCAAGCATTGATGTCTCCAATTCTCCATGCCTGGTTCCATACACCATCAGTCTCGCCCACCGCAGGCTCTATTACTTCAGTATTTGGCCAGCGTATCCATCCTTATCAGCGGGTGATGGGTGGCGGTGACGATGATCTCACCCACCATGCCGGTATTGATATAAGTAACGCCAGACATACTCCTGTTCAGGCGACCGCAAATGGGACTGTAACTTTTGCAGGGAATCAGGGAAACTACGGCAACATGGTGATAATCCGCCACTCTCCTGAATTTGAAACCCTGTATGCACATCTGCATCGCATTAATGTCCGCGTTGGGGAGGAATTGGAGAGGGGTAACATTCTTGGAACTATGGGGGATACAGGCAGGGCCACGGGTACCCATTTGCACTATGAAGTCAGAAAAAACGGGAGAGCTGTTAACCCCAGGCCCTACTTAAAGCTTCAACGCCAGTGGTTGACGGGCCTTAAGTAAGAATGTCTGCTTCTGGAGTTCTTGATGTTAAATAAAAAACAATCAGGCAATGGCTCTTCTGTTAATTCGATTCTCGGACGTGCCAGTCTGTGGAAGGGTGAAATCCATACCGGTTCTGAAAGTCTCAGGATTGAAGGAAGTGTGGAGGGTACCATTTTTTCTGAGGGCGAAGTTACTATTGCCCCCACTGGCACTGTCAAAGGTGTTATCCACGCGAAGCATCTCATAGTCACCGGGTATATCGAAGGCAACTTTCATGTTTCTGAATGCCTTGAAATCCACGGTACAGGATATGTAGAAGGCGAAACTGAGGTCGGCTCGCTAATCGTTGATGAAGGCGGTACTTTGCAGGGATCATGCGTCAGGCGGGGCTATACAAAGCCGCAAATAGCCCAGAATTCGCCAACTACGAACACATAGAGCGGGTTGCGATTCTCGCCGCCGTTATACCAAGTTGCACCCGATTTGCATGCAACTTGGTATAACTAATTAATCGCTTCCACAAATTCTTGTACTAGGGTAGAATTACTCTTGGCAATCAGGTCCCGTAGCTCAGCTGGATAGAGCATCAGACTACGAATCTGGCGGTCGGGCGTTCGAATCGCTCCGGGACCACCAAACTTTTTCTAAGTTCTAAGTTATGACAGGGTCAGGCGGCAAATCCAGGCATTTCCCTTCTTTCCATAGTTCTTCCAGCTTGTAATGTAGGCGGCTTTTTTCGTCCATTACATGAATGATAAGGTCGCCATAGTCCATTAGAATCCATGTGCCGGGACTATCGCCCTCCTGCGAGATAGGACGCTCTCCGCATTCCTTCAGGGCATCAAAGATGGCTTCTGCAATGGCCCTGTTCTGACGGTCGCTGCTACCACTCATGAATGCAAATGTATCTGCAAAACTGGCAATCCCGCACACATCCATCAGTATGATGCGGCCTGCCTTTTTTGATCTGGCCGCTTCAACCACACGGACTAAGCGTTCATCAAGAGTCATCAATCCTCCAATAAAGTCAAACTGCTACTTTTCATTATATTTCTTTGCTTCAGCTTTTTGAGTTCAGAACAGATATGCAGCGATATAATCTTTCACGCAAGATGGTAGTCTCAACCTGACCAGAAAGGCCAATTGCCCTGTTGTTTTGGGCCAGTGATTTTCTAATCTGGCTGGATGCCAGATTCATTTTTGTGCCTGGCAAAAGAATTACCTGGCCTGGCAGTCCAGACCATTTCTGCGATAGCCGCTCGGACAGAAAGACTGGCAGCTCAAAGGCAGCCTGGGCATCGCATTCGGAATTCGGACGCGGTGCAATTGAGACAGATGCCAGTTCCAGAATTCTTGCAGAGTTGCGCCAGGTTTCAAAGGCAACTGCCTGGTCAGACCCCATAATCAATATCCAAGCTGAATCTGGCTCGCGCTTGCAGAGTGTTTCAAGGGTGTTGGCTGTAAAGCTGACGGAGCCAAGCTCCAATTCAATGCAGTCAATTGTATAGGGTGAACCTTCAAGCATCCCTTTGAGCATTTCCAGCCTCAACTCCACAGGGGCTGTTGGTTGGCACTTCTGGGGGGCGATATTGGCTGGCACAAGGCGTAACTCGTCCAGCATTAGGTTTTCCCATGCAAGCTGAGCGAGCCTTAGATGACCATCGTGAGGTGGGTCGAAGGCTCCCCCCAGCAGCCCGACTCTCCGGCATTGCAATGCTGGATTACTAGGCACCTTGGGCTTCTCCCGCAGGGCCATCAATGGTTGACAACTCATCATAAATGCGAAAGACCAATTGTTTTAGGCCCTCTCCAGTTACAGCAGAGATAAAAATCGGCTCTTGGTTGCGATCGCGGCAAAGCTGTATGAATTTTACGCGCCTCCCTTCATCCTGGAGAGAGTCGAGTTTTGTGGCTATCAACCAGCGGGGCTTTGAGAATAGGGTTTTTGAAAACTCCTCCAATTCTTTTTCGATTACGCCCACTGCTATTTCAGGCTCATGAACCATATCTGACAGATCCACCAAATGCAGTAACATTCTGGTTCTTTCTACGTGGCGCAGGAATTGTATTCCCAACCCTGCTCCCTGAGAGGCTCCTTCAATAAGGCCAGGAATATCGGCAATAACAAAGCTGTCAATGTCTGTTACAGCTACCACCCCAAGTTGGGGTTCCAGTGTGGTAAAAGGATAATCGGCAATCTTTGGTCGCGCTGCGCTCGTGCGGCTGACCAGCGTACTCTTGCCGGCATTTGGAAAACCAACCAGGCCAACATCTGCAATTAGTTTTAATTCCAGATCAAGGTCGCGCACCTCGCCATCCTCACCAGGCTGCGATTTCCGTGGGGTGCGGTTGGTAGAACTTTTGAAATGATTATTGCCCAGACCGCCCTTGCCTCCCCGCACTATGCAGACTTTATGCCCGTCTTCGAGCATTTCTGTCAGCAGCTCCCCTGAATCAGCATCTCTGACTACGGTGCCTAATGGAACTTCCAGGGTTATGCTCTTGCCATTCCTGCCCTTGCGCAGTGCGCCTTCTCCGTTCATACCTCTTTCGGCACTAAAGCTGCGCTGGTGTCTGTACGGGTTTAAGGTGTTAAGGGAGCGTGTTGATTTTAGATATACGCTACCGCCATCGCCGCCATCGCCGCCATCCGGCCCGCCCATTTCTATATATTTTTCTCGGCGGAAACTCACTGCACCAGCACCGCCGTTGCCAGCTTCTACGTGGATGTGCAGGTGGTCTAAAAACAAAATACGAGATTATTTTGCTTCAACAGGGTCTATGTGAATGAACCTGCCAAGTTGACCCCTGTCCTGGAACCTGACCTTTCCATCCATTTTTGCAAATAATGTGTGGTCTGTCCCCATACCGACATTGATACCCTTTTTGAATTTTGTGCCTCGCTGGCGCACCAGGACGCTACCAGCAGTCACTGTTTCGCCGCCAAAGGCTTTAACGCCCAGACGCTTCGCATGAGATTCGCGGCCGTTCCTGCTTGAACCAACACCTTTTTTATGAGCCATGACAGAACCTCACTTTCTTCATACCTTGATATTTTTAATGCGAATTTCACTAAATTCCTGACGATGCCCCAAGGTTCGGCGATATGTCTTCATCCGATGGCTCTTAAAAATAACTACCTTTTTGGCACGGGCATGGCGGATTACCTCTGCTTCAACAGTTGCGCCTTTAACCAGGGGTTTACCAATGGATACTTCATCCCCCTTGTCAATAAGGAGGACTTGATCGAGTGAAAAAACCTTCTTAGGCTCAACATCCAGCAATTCTACACGGAGGATGTCTCCTTCTTCGACTCGGTACTGCTTGCCGCCGGTCTTTATTACTGCGTACATGGAATTCTCCAACACGGGTCAGGCGGTGTCGATTGGCACGCTTGCGGAGCCTGACAAAGGCTTTACAGAATGCCACATGAAATAAAAAAAAGCAAGTACTATTTGCGGGGTAGGCCAAACTTGTATCCGACTACAAGTAAGGCGAATGTGCCGCCTAAATCCCTTACTTTTCTCTTTTCGTAATGTCCCGGAAGCGTGCCACCACCAACCCACGTTCCTCCTTCATAGCCCTTGGTGTCCATGGCTTCCAACTCCAAACCAAAGGGGGCAAACTCCCAAAACATATACTTTGTTTCAACACCAACGGCAAACCCTGCTGCCATCCTGGTATATTTTTCTCTGCCGAATAAGGGATGGCTAGAGTTGATGTCCCAGTGAGTCACTCCTGCCTCAAAACTGACATAGGTTGTTGTTGGCCCACGACTCTTGGAGAGAAAACTCAACATGCCGATAGTGCCTCGAAAACGCCTTAGTTCAGTCTGGTACTCGGAATGGCCTCTAAAAGCGTTGTTCCCCCAATCGTCAAGTGCGCCCCTGAGTCTAATTGCGGCCTTGTTGCCGCGTAGACGCATACGGGTTTCGAACAATACTCCTAAGCTTGGGTTGTTGTGTGTCATATCCCCAATGAGGCCGGAAACCCCACAGGCGGTTTTGACTCCAAATCCAAACTCGACTTTCATCGGCTCCAGCTCGGGGAGCTGGGCAGATAATGGCAGCCAAAGTAAAAAGCAAACACCCTTGATGAGCCTAATACTAAGTAGCGTCCAATTGACATTGAACGCGAAACGCCAGCAGGATGCGATACTTTGGTCACAGCCTGGTTTAACGAGTTTGTTCATAGCTGCTCCTGCATTGAAATTCTATCGACCCTTACAACCAAAGTCCAGTTTCCAACTCTAAGCTCTAAGTTCTAAGTTCTAGTCTCTATACCCTCTGCTCGCGTCCTCGCCATAACATCCACCCGCTCATTTTCAGGATGGCCTGCATGACCCTTGACCCATACGGCTTCAACCCTATGCATGCTTAGTAACTCATCCAGTTCCCGCCAGAGTTCCACATTCGAGACTGGCCCTTTGTCTGCCTTGCGCCATCCGCGCTTTTTCCAGTTCGCAAGCCATTCTGTTATACCCTTCACTACATACTGGCTATCACAACAGAGCTTTACCTGGCAGGGGGTCTTTAATGCCCGCAAGCCTTCGATGGCTCCTTTTAACTCCATCCGGTTATTTGTTGTCGCGGCTTCGGCCCCACTGCCTTCTTTTTCCCGCATTCCATTTGCGGTTGTGATGCGTAGCAGGTACGCCCAGCCTCCGGGCCCCGGGTTACCTATGCAGGCTCCATCACAAAATAGTTTAACAAAAGGCATTTGACGCATAATCCATCTTGCAACTTATGACAGGTTACTAGTACATTGTAACGCTTTAGATGCTTGCTTAACGGCGATCCCAGTTTGACAAATCAAAGTTCTGTGGGGCCGTTCAAGGTTGCCCCGCAACCTTGAACGGCGCAGAACTAAGATTTGTCCCTTGCAAGCATCTAGCGGTCGTGATTTGCAAGCAAATCCCTACATAGTGCAACGTAACATTAAAATGTTACACTGCACTAGTAGCTTGTAGCTAGAAGTAGTATACCTGCTCAACTGCTTTGAGGAAAACCTTGATTCCAACTGTACACATTCAGACGGCCCCGCTCGATACGGAAACCTTGCGTAAGGCAGCTAAAAACCCCAGGTCTGGGGCAGTTATAGTTTTTGAAGGCTGCGCTCGGGATAGCTCCATGGGTAAAAGGGTAACAGAACTTTCATATTCGGCATTTGAGCCGATGGCCCTGGCTCAGCTTGAAGATATTAGGAATGAGGCAGTTGAAAAATATTCTCTGGATGTCTGCATAATCCACCATCGTCTTGGTGTGGTGCCGCTGACTGAGGCTGCCGTAGTCATCGTCTGCGCATCGGCCCACAGGTCAGAATCACTAAAGGCTACAGAGTGGCTACTGCACGAGCTAAAAGAACGGGTGCCCATATGGAAACAAGAATTTTTCCTGGATGCTCAGCCATCCTGGGTCGAAGGCGAAAACAGATTGTGACCCATGCAAATTCTTTAATTTTTCACTGGTAAAAAATATTTCTAACTATGCTTTAATAGTTACGTTGGCTAGGCTCATTCATGGAGGCGGCATGAAACGTTCTGTATGTTTTTTATTGCTGATTCCTTTGGTGGCCTGTGCCACGAGTAGGCAGCAGAGCGTGGTTGATCCGCAGCTTGGCTACTCGGCTGTATTTCCCGTAAAGGTATATGTGTATCCAGGTACTTCCAGGGAAGTCCAAAAAAAATCTGGCGGCTGGAACCCAACCCGCACCACTGAATCCACTCCTTTTGGTCAGATTGATTGGTTTGCAAGGACCAGCAGTGCCCCTGGCAGGTCAAACCAGTATTTTACGGTAGAAGTCGGCACACTGCCGCCTGGGAATCAGGGCGGAGCCAATCTGGAACAGATACTTGCAACCTTAAAGCAATGGAATTCGGCCCGCTTCCCCGGCCCAATTGTAGAACTTGAAGGCGGCAGGGGGCCGGGGTTTGAGTACTACCATAAAAAAGAAAGCGGCGATGTTACTAATGGCATCATCGTATTTCGCCGTGGACGAATCCATCACGCTCGAGGCAGCTCCACGAACCCTAACGACCCCATGCTGGTCAATTTTTTGAGAAGCTTCCAGGTAGACCCGGAATAAGTAATAGGTCGCTGCCAAAAAATGGCATGGTGTCCGCCATTTCTGGAATTTGATAATTGGCACATCTTTAGCATCATGATTGGCTGGAGATGACCAAATGGATCCTGCCTACTATGTCGCCGCCGGTAGCTTGAGGGCGCGAGCCTTCCAGTTGGATACTGTTGCAAACAACCTTGCAAACTCAACAACTGTCGGCTACAAGGCCGAAAGAAACTTCTTTGATATATTCAACAAGGCCAAAGACCAGGGACGGGGATTGCCGCTGTCTCCCTTCGTCAATGAAGGTGTCGTGTACGCTCAGAGAGGCATGGACTTTAGTCAGGGTGCTCTAAGGCATACGGAGCGTATGCTGGATTTTGCCATTGAGGGCAACGCCTTTTTTACTGTTGAGACACAGGATGGCCCAAGAGTTACCAGGGATGGCCGTTTCACCCTGGGGCCTGATGGAATGTTAGTTACACTGGATGGTATGCCGGTGCTAGGCACAAATGGCCCAGTAACGATTAATCCAGCTAACGGAAATTTGCATGTTACCGGAGATGGCTCAATATTCCAGGAAAATGCCTATATTGGCCAACTGGAACTTAGGGCCTACGAAGACACCAGGCCTTTGACCCGCTTGGGAACGGGGCGTTTCGACCCCAGCCTCGCCCAGGATGCCCCCATCGTTGGTGGCGTGGTTCAGGGCTACCTGGAACAGAGCAGTGTTGACATGGCCAGCATGATGGTCGAGATGATTCGTTTGAACCGCCTTTTTGAGATAAGCCAAAAAGTGGCAAGCACTTTAACCAATGATTTAGATGCCCGAAGCCTCACCATCGGCGCAGGTCAGTAAAGGAGATTTTCATCATGATGAGAGCAATGTGGTCCGCCGCTGCCGGAATGTCGGCTCAGGCATACAACATGGACACAATTTCCAATAACCTGGCCAACATTAATACTACAGGCTACAAGAAGGCTAGGGCCGAATTTCAGGACTTGCTTTACCAAACGCTAAACCTGGCAGGAACCGCCAGCTCGGCCAACACGCAGTTACCAACAGGTGTCCAGTTGGGACATGGTGCTAGGCTACAGGCGGTGGTGCATTCATTTACAATCGGCAACGTCAAGCATACAGCCGATCAATTTGATTTGGCGATAGAAGGCGATGGCTTTTTCCAAATAACCATGCCGGATGGCACCATTGCTTACACCAGGGATGGAGCCTTCAATAAGGATCAAAATGGAACAATCGTCACCGCAAGCGGTTATCCGCTCGAACCGCAGATAGTAATTCCTCAGGATGCTTTGACAATCACGGTTGCCCAGGATGGCACAGTGAGCGTCACTCAACCGGGTCAGGCCATTCCACAGGAAATAGGCCAGATTAGTTTGGTTAATTTTATTAACCCTGCCGGGCTTAACCACATTGGCAGTAACTTATTGTTACAGACTCAGGCTTCAGGAGATCCTATCGAGGGTCTGCCAGGTGCAGACGGGCTGGGCAAGATTCTTCAGGGATACCTGGAGATGTCCAACGTGGACGTTGCGGACGAAATGGTCAATATGATCGTGGGCCAGAGGGCCTATGAGGCCAACTCCAAGACCATAAGGACTGTTGACGACATGCTTTCGGTAATCACAAACCTGAAACGGTAGGACATCATGCGTTTCATCCATAGCTGCATTTCTTGTTTGGCACTGTTGTTTCCAGTACCGACATGGGCACAAGAAAACACCAGTCTCGAGTTGCTTGGTATCCAGGCACTAGTATTTGCTGAAAACGCTGTGGCCACCCTTCCTGGCGAATATAACTTCAAAGTATCAAGCACCCCAACCCTGCCCCCGCTGAAACCTGGCAAGCTCACCTTTGAGGCTCTGCGCCTGAGCAAGGACGAGCCTGTTGGCAGATTTTTTATTGTTTTTAGGGTCAATGTAGACGGCAGACCAGTAGCCACTGCAAGAGTTGAAATGGAAGGTACTTGGCTTGGAGAATTATTTCAGGCAAAAAATGCCCTACAAAGAAAAGCTACTATTACTGAGGATGACCTTCAAAAAATTCCCTTCGAAGGTATACCACCAGCGGGTGCGTTAAAAGAATTGCCAGAAGATGTCAGATTACGCCAACCATTAGGGGTCGGAAAAATAGTTACCAAAACGGATATTGAACCAATCCCTCTGGTTAATCCCACGGACAGGGTGCGCGTAACACTTCAAAACGGCTCATTGCAAATAGTTGGTGAAGCTACGGCCAGGTCAGGCGGGGCAAGAGGAGACCGTGTCCGTCTGGAGATGGATGGTTCAAAAAAGATAGTGCAGGGCATTATTACAGGTACCCGCGAAGCATTTATAGATGTGAGGAGTAGTCGGTAATATTCGCCAGTCGCAAAATAGTCATATCCCTTCAAAATCGGAACAGCCTGCATTTGCGGATGGGATGCCAAAGCAACCTGCCAATTCCCTTGGTGAAAGCGCGAATGCGCTAGTGCAACGTAACATTAAAATGTTACATTGCACTAGCAACGGGAAAGATATTACAAAAAAAACAAACCCCCTCGGTTTACTGGTCATAGCTACTTTTCGCTCTTTAACCCTGCCCCGCACAATGGGATCAGGCTGTCACCGTGTATGGGGTGCGTTTTTTCGTAAGCACGGTAAGCAGCATATGTGGCTGCCGTAGTGTGTTCTACATGAAACCCGTTGCGGCTGAGTTCTTCCCTAATGGGCAAAATATCTTTTTCAGGAACGGTTATTACCAAGCGTTGCCCACTGTAACCACCTGCCGATAATATTTCGGCACCGCGCATAGGTTTTCCGATGGCGATGCCTTCGGCGTAGGTTGGCTTTGGAGTAACTTCGCACGGCCCTGAAATGGCGTTTAGCAATGGGGCACAGTACTCACTTTGAACGATGTAGAGATGTGGCAATCCGGCAATCAATCCGGCTGCAAATAGCTCGTTCAAAGCAAGCTGACAGCCTAGTAGCAGCGTACCGTTGCCAACAGGAATAAAAAGGTTGTCAGGAATCCTGCCCAGCTGCTCGAAGATTTCATAGATGAATGTCTTTGTCCCCTGATAAAACATCGGGTTATAGACGTGGTTGGCATAGTAAAGACCTTCCTTACGCACTTTTTCCCTGCAAGCGTCCGCCGTTTCATCACGGTTTCCGTCAAAGACTGTGCAGGTGGCACCATGGGCTACGATCATGTTGATTTTGGAAACTGAAGTGCCTTTGGGTACAAAGATTTCACAGCCGATTCCTGCGCGGGCACAGTAGGCTGCAATTGAATTGCCAGCGTTTCCGCTTGAATCCTGTAATACTTTTTTTATGCCGATGGATTTGCATAGCCAAATGAGTACAGCCGCACCTCGGTCCTTAAAAGAAAGTGTGGGCATGGCGTAATCGAGCTTAAACCATAGACCTTTTTTGTAGCGCATCATGGCGGTGCTACCTTCGCCAAGGGATACTTTGCGCCACTCATCACCTAGTGGCGGCATAAATGCCCTGTAGCGAAAGATGCTCCACTCTTTAGTGTCAAGCAGAGATATGTCATATTTGGGGGGGGAAAAGTCCAGCTGATACAGACCGCCGCAATCGCAAAGACTATTCAAAGTGTCCAGTGGGGCAGTATTGCCACAAAGATAGCACCTAAACTGCGCCATTTGTTTGCTCCTTTACACCAAGTTGCGTTCAAAATCCTTTGAAAGCAACTTGGTATTAGATATACAGTCGTTTGACTCATGAATCAACCTGATTTATATAGCTATTTACGTTTTTGTCGTTCACTAAACGGCAGGCCAAGCCCGCCTATGAACAACAAACGGCCATGAACTCTCGGAATCCTTCGCTATGCTCAGGATGTCCGAGGCCCCCACGCCCACCACTATAAATTTGGTAGACTTGGAGGCACGCTAGCAGATTCTTTTCCAGCGTCACTTTCATTCTGCAAGCAAATCCTGGCATAGCAGTTGAACTACAAATAGTTAAACTGCTATATTTGTAGTTCATGGAAGTTCAGCCCAAGGAGTCCACCTTGAAGATTCTTGTTGTTGACGATATTTCGACAATGCGACGTATTGTCATAAATACTCTGTCGCGAATTGGCTACACAGATATTGTAGAGGCTGAACATGGGATAGATGCGCTGGTAAAGCTTGCCAAGGGCGGCATCGAGATGATCATTACTGACTGGAATATGCCGGAAATGGATGGGCTTGAATTTGTGAATACTGTAAGAGCATCGGATAGCAAAATACCTATACTCATGGTGACCACAAACGCTACCGAGAAAGAAATTGTCGCCGCATGTGAGGCCGGCATAAGTAACTATGTGGTCAAACCTTTTTCCCATGAAACTCTCAAAGAAAAAATTGAGAGCATCATGGAGGGGCCAATGAAAATTCCAAAAATTTTCTCAACTCAGGATTAGATTAGCAGTTCATTGCTATGCTTTTTTGAGAGCAGTTCAAATCCCTCAAGAATACCCAGAATTAGCCGATGAAACGTATAAGCCTGTGTGGTTATGTCCACTTGGGTGGGAAGGGGAAGCAAAATGGAAATTACTTCTTCAACTGGCTTGGAAAATATTATCAAGATGCCACAGGGCAATGTCGCACCGAAGGATTCTTCAAACACGGTTCCCCCCCTGGCAGACATATTGAGCCTCTCGGCTGAGGCTAAGGCGGCTCTGGACTCGGCTAAGTTGCCCATCAAGGATGTAAATAATCTTTCCCCCCAGGCTAAGGCAACTCTAATGCGGCTAGGAAATGGCGTTTTTTCTTCCACTCCTGGTAAGCAGCTTGAGTTGGGAGATGCGCTGACTGCAATCGTCAAGCACTATGACAAGGTCTTTTCAGACATGTCAGAAAAAATCGGTAGTGCCCAAAATTACAAAAACGAATGGGATTCACTTAATGACATAATAAACAAGTACCTAAAAGACCATGTTGATAAGTTGGGCAAGTCGACTGACATTGATTTGAATGCGGCATTGTCTCGCGGACAGAAAATATCGGAGAAGTTTTTAAGCACTTTCTCCAATAAATATGACGAAGGGATTGAATCTGCCCTGAATTCTGCCAGAGAAGCCATTTCAAACATGGCGAATATATAGGACTGCAACTGGTATACTGATGATGCACCGCACAAGCGGAGCATATTTTGTATTTGAGTCATTTTCAATAGTGCAACAACAGTTACCGTCATGCTTGCCAGCTTAAACCATGTTCATCTCGCATTTGGCCCCCTTGAAGTTCTCAAGGATGTAACGTGGGTTCTTGAGCCGGATGAAGTCTGGGGTGTCATAGGTCGTAACGGTGCTGGCAAGAGTTCCATTTTTAAGATGTTGTTGGGCCAGCTGGAGGCTGATAGAGGGGCCGTAGTCAGGCCTACTCCGGAGCGCGGCACCAAACTGGGCTACTATTCCCAGGACCTAGGGCCTGTTTCAGACAGCAACATTTTGGAGGAAACACTTGGTGCCTTTGAAGATATTGAGCAATTGGCCCAGGAAATGCGAGCGTTAGAACATGCCATGGCTGAGCCTGGCATAGAGCTGGAATCCATCATGGCACGCTACCAGAGTGTCCAGGAGACATTTGAACACCTGGATGGCTTTTCGATACGTGCACGTGCAGAGTCAATATTGTTTAACCTGGGCTTTTCAAAAGATATGCTCGAAAAAAGGGTAGGCGAACTTTCAGGCGGGCAGAAATGCCGCATGATGCTCGCCAAAGCGATATTGCAGGGGCAGGATTTGTTGCTACTGGACGAACCCACCAATCACCTGGACTTACCTAGTCTGCGCTGGCTGGAGGACTTTGTTCAAAACACTTCAGCCACCGTAGCCGTGGTTAGTCACGACAGATATTTTCTGGACAGCGTGGCTACTTCAATCTTGGAAATTGAAGGGGGGTTAAGCAGGATATATGTTGGCAATTACACAGAATTCATTGAAAAGAAAGAAGCCGCTGACCAAGCCGCAGAAAAGGCATTTGGACTTCAACAGGACTATATAAAAAAACAGGAAGAGTATATCCGGCGCAATATTGCGGGGCAAAATACCAAGCAGGCAAAGGGAAGGCGGACTCATCTGGCCAAACTCAAGAGGCTCGAGCGGCCCTTGAGGGATCGTCGACAGATCAAGTTCAAGTTTCCGGAGACATTAAGAAGTGGTGATGTTGCCTTGGTGCTTGAACATGCTAGTGTTGGATGGAATGGTGAGAGTCTGTTTGAACCCATAGTACATCACCAAATCAGGCGCGGCCAAAAGCTGGGTATCGTAGGCCTCAACGGTACAGGAAAATCAACGCTCTTAAAAACCATAGCGGGCCACATCCCCTTCGTGGCTGGCCAGTGCCGCCTGGGTAGTCAGGTTAAGTTAGGCTACTTTGACCAGCATCATGGAAATCTTGACTTCCGTAACAATGTTTTTCAGCAAATACAGGCAGTGTCAGCCTCCTTAGCCACAAAGCAGGACATTTTAGGCTTTCTCGCCAAATTTCAGTTTCGTGGAGATGACGTAGAAAAACCCCTGTCGGTGCTGTCTGGGGGAGAAAGGGCACGTCTGTCAGTTGCAACCCTGATTCGACAGGGCTGCAACCTGCTCTTGATGGATGAACCTACAAACCATATGGATATTCAAAGTATGGAGGCCATGGAAGACACTCTGATAGCCTTCGAAGGAGCAGTGGTTCTGGTGACTCATGACCGCTACCTACTGGGCAGGGTTGCCGACTGTCTGCTCCGTATCCATGAAAACAAGACAGAATTCAGGGAAGGCGGCTATGAGGACAATAAGGCATGGGTAGACCTGGATTCAGACGTTGAAGAATCGGAAGATAATCAGGTTCCAAAGCCAAAGCCGCTGCCAAAACAAACATCTGCACCAGAAACTGCGAAAACTACGGTGCCAAACGGCAAACAAAGGGTCATGGGCAAAGAGCAGCAAAAGAAAATTAGAAAGCTGGAAAAGCAACTCAGTGACGTTGAGGCCAGAATTTCTGACATGGAAGCACAAATGTTACAATTAAATGAATTGTTGAGCCAAACAGATCCAAGCGACTGGAAGGGCTTTCAGGAAAAAACCCAGGCATTAAAACGTTCTGAAGAAGAATTGATGTATGCCATGCACGACTGGGAAGGGCTGCAATCAGAGTTGGAAGGAGAAAAAGCACTGTGAAAAAAGCCTTTGAAAGCACCTTGCAGGATTGTATGTCGATTCTGCAAAGCAAAAAAACTGAAAACACCAGATTACTCGGAGAGCTGTATGAGAGCTTGCAGGGCAGACCGTTAGTCCTATATGGCCCGATGGTAATAGGCACATCAATTTTGGGATTTTTCAACCAGTTAGGTCTACCAATCACCCACTTATGCGATGTAGAAGGCAATGAAGGAGAGATTCACGGTATCCCATTAATCAGCGCCAGGGCACTCAAAAACGACATGACAGAGGCAACGGTAGTAGTTTGTCCGCCAGACGATGAATTTGATTGCCAAAAATCATTAGCGGACATGGGGTTTTCAAAGGAACGTATTCTTCCGTGGAAATGGGTATCAGTACTTTTGTTGAACCACTTATTGTTAATATCTGGAAGCCAATTCCAATGCCACATAGATAAATACGCCTGGGCCTATGATTTATTCGATGACAATAAATCCAAACTGACAGTACTGGACAGACTTTGCTATTATCTTTGCAATACAGACCTCAAAATTAACACACGGTGCAGCCAATACTTTGAAGACGACTACATCCAAATATCCGCAGGTGAAATATTTGCAGATTGCGGGGGATACACGGGAGATACGGTACTTGAATTTATCAGGAGAGCAAATTCAGCGGGTGTAGGGTATTCAAACATTTATTCCTTTGAGCCAGGTCAAAAAAACTATTTACAAGCTGTCGAAAATACAGCTATTTACCCAAATGTGACAATAATTCCCAAGGGCCTGTGGAGTTCTGAAACCGAGTTGGAGTATTTTGAAAACAGTGATTCATTAGGCTCCTCTTTTATGGGGAAAGCACAATCCCTTTTCATGGGTCTCGGACAAATCGGTCTTATGAGTGTAGCCCAACCCGGCGATCCGCGCGGCACTGCCTTCACAGTGCCCGTTACTACTCTGGACAGTTTCTTTGCAGGAAAGCCGGATTCGGAATTGCCAACATTCATTAAGATGGACATCGAGGGGTCTGAAAAAGAGGCCCTGATCGGTGCAAGGGACATCATCAGACGCGTTAAACCAAAGTTGGCCATCTGTGCTTACCACAAACCGGAAGATGTTTATTCGTTGCCGCAAACTATTATGAAAATACGGAACGATTATCGGTTTGCCCTGAGGCACTATACACAAGGGTGGGCTGAGACAGTGCTTTATGCTGTTTAGGCAAGTATAACTAATTGCATCGGAGGGATAATTCAGTGACTGGGGGTGTCGACAGCATTTTGTCTGAATATCACGCCGAAATAGAGCGAAAAAGTGAAAAAATTTTCCAGATGTTGGATGCGCTGAAAGAATCCCTGGGTGAACGTCCCCTTGTTCTATGTGGACGAACAACAATAATTGATCTCTCAATTCTGGAAATTCTTATTGAATGGAACGTTCCTGTTAAGTGTTTTTGCGATATTGCAGGACTAGGCGGTGAGCTTGGAGATATCCCGATTATTGATGCCCAAACTTTAATAAATGACTATGCTGATGCTATAGTCGTGATTTGTCCAGATATCAACGTTAATAACTCCCAAAATGAGCTTATAATATCAGGCTTTTCTCCACAACAGATCATTCCTGTAGAATGGTCTGAATTTGTAATTATATTGCAAATAATTTTACGCAAATTTCAATCTCTCGGTCGACATATAGACAGATATTACTGGGCACATGATTTTTTTGAGGATAAAATTTCAAAACAGACCGTTCTGGACAGGCTCCGCATGTATGTACACGATATACCCATGGAAATCAATTCTTCATGCAGCCAGTATTTTGAGGATGGATATATCAATTTGGGGGAACGCGAGATTTTTGCTGATTGCGGAGCGCATATAGGTGATAGCGCAATTGAGTTCATAAAAATGCTGGACAAGGCAAAGGGGGGGTACGCCCATATATACTCCTTTGAACCAGACAGCAGGAATTATGCCCTGGCTGTTAAAAATACGTCTAAATACCCCAATGTGACTGTCATCCCAAAGGGTTTGTGGAGTACAGAGACCGAACTGGAGTTTTTTGAAAAAAATGATACATTTGGCTCATCCTTCGCTTTCAAACCAGGATCAACGGTTATTGGAAATGTAATACAACATGTACCTGTTACCTCACTCGACATATTTTTTGCAGGGAAGCCAGATTCAGAACTTCCCACATTCATAAAGATGGACATTGAGGGGTCTGAAAAAGAGGCTCTGATCGGTGCAAGGGATATCATCAGACGCGTTAAACCAAAGTTGGCTATATGCGCCTATCATAAACTTGAAGATATCTATGCCCTGCCCCAAACCATAATGAGAATCCGGGATGATTACAAGTTTGCGCTCAGGCAATATCAGAATGGGCCATATGAAACCGTGCTTTATGCTGTATAACTATTCACGCTTTTGTTGCTTGCTTACGGCGAGCAAAGCCCGCCTACAAGCAACAAGCGGCCATGATTTGCAAGCAAATCCTGGCATAGCAGTTCAGCTACAAATAATTGAACTGCTATATAAACAAGGAGGCTTCAATGCGTTTGCCAATACACCAGATTGATGCTTTTGCAGAAAAACCTTTTGAAGGGAACCCCGCTGCAGTGATGCCCCTTGAGAAATGGCTGCCTGACGAACTCATGCAGTCCATCGCCATGGAAAACCAGCTCTCGGAAACGGCCTTTTTTGTTCCAGAGGACGATGGTTACAAAATACGCTGGTTTACACCCGCCAATGAAGTTGACTTGTGCGGCCATGCAACACTTGCCAGTGCTTGGCTAATTCTGAACGAATTACATCAGGATTGGCTCTCAGTAAATTTTCAATCTCAAAGCGGGCCGTTGAAGGTAACAAAAGATGGTGACTGGCTCGTATTAGATTTTCCGAGACGGCCAGGAGTGCCAGTCCCCGAACATATCCCCGCCCTTGCTAGCGTACTGGGAGCTACGCCAATAGAAGCACTTTTGTCCCGCGATCTCGTTGCTGTGCTTGAAACAGAGGAACAAGTCCGCAGCCTCGTGCCCGATTTTTTGACTATGGTTTCTCTGCCAGGGTTTGGGGTACTGGCTACGGCAAAAGGAGATGCCGTTGACTTTGTGAGCCGCTGTTTCTTCCCCACAGACGGAATCCCGGAAGACCCGGTCACAGGCAGTGCCCATAGCACATTAATCCCCTACTGGTCGGAACGCCTTGACAAAAAAAACCTCAGCGCATGGCAACTCTCCCAGAGAGGAGGGGTCTTGCGCTGCCAGGATTTGGATAATCGCGTTCACATTGCTGGCAAGGCTGTTAAAATAATGGAAGGCGTAATGGTTCTTTAAGATTTGCGCCGAAAGTGCTTCGACTTTCGATTACATTCTGATGACAGCGCATCTATGTTGGCATCAATCTTTTCATGCTTCTGCCAGTCCTAACCATTGAGGAGTTTTCTATGAAATTGACCGTCATCCCTGCCATTCTGGCATTTGGTCTCTGCGTCTTTGCCCAGGCACAGGCTCAACAACAGCCACCGCCCGAATTGGCAGAAATAAATGCCGCCATGGGCAATGAGGACATTCCAGCCCGTGTCAAGGAGCTGAAGCGCATAAAGGCAACCTATCCCAACAGCGTTTACGCTAACACCCTCAACATGATGCTCCTTAACTTTGCGCCAGGAATCACAGACAGCCTTGAGGAAGCCCTCACAGAGCAGAAGGAGATCATTAATGGAGCATCGCAGCAAAGCCAGTTTTCTTTGATCGTAAATGCAGCTCAAATTCTCGTTGCTCATCCCAGGATAAATGAGTTTTCAGGGGAGGCGGTACTGAACGCAATCAGGGAATATAAAGAGCGGCATGCCCGGTTCACAGCCGACCCTGGATTTGTTGCAACCATTCCTGAAAATGCGCGAGAGCGGGTACTAAATTCAGCAAAGGCCGCGTTTGAAGTTCCGATGGCAAGGGCACTGGCTATGGCTGGAAACGGCCAGGAAGCCCTTAATATTCTGGAAGAATTCAAAAAGAATGGCCAGCTTGATGCTAATTACTATACTGCCATGGGGGAAGCACTTTCAAAATTGGAACGCTTCGAAGAAGCCCTGGATGCCTACCTGGCTGCAGCAGCCGAAGGTGCTGGCCCAGCGACTGAAAGTGCCAGGAAAATATATGCAAAAGTAAAGGGAAGCGATGCAGGGTTTGATGCAACATTACTGGCCCGAAAGGTACAGCTCCCATTTCATCCTCCTGCATTTGTTGCCCCGGAAAAGTGGCAGGGCAAGGCCGTGCTTGCTGAACTTTTTACCGGTTCAGAATGTCCGCCCTGCGTAGCTGCCGACTTTGCCTTTGATGGCCTCATAGAAAGCTATCCATCAAGCCACTTGGTCATTCTGGAATACCATCTACCGATTCCCCGATATGATCCCATGATGAACCCTGCAACCAAAGCGCGGGAAGATTACTATGGACGTTCTGTTATTGGTGGCACTCCGACCAGCGTCATAAATGGTGTCCATTCAGTCCCTGCTGGCGGGGGCCGATCTGCTTCTGAAGGTAGCTTCAACAGGCTCAAAGAGGCAATTGACCCGCTCATGGTTCATGAGGCACCCGTAACCATTAAGGCCAGTGCTACCCTTTCTGATGACACGATAAAGGTTGACTGTGAATTTTCCGGTGCTATTGAAGGTACTGATTACAATATTGTCCTGGTTCAAGGCATGGAAGAATTTGCAGGTGGCAACGGGATTATTCATCACAAAATGGTAGTGCGTGACATTGAAACCATTGAACCTACCACAAAGGCCAGTGTCACCTTCAACATTCCCAAATCAGAAAAAGCTGCAGAGAATTACGTAACAGAGTGGTCAAAAACAGTCAACCAGGGAATATTTTCTGGCTCCAGGTGGCCCCAAATAAATTACAAGATTGACCGCAAAGACATGAAAGTTGTAGTCTTTGTGCAACAAAAAGAGTCGAAGCAAGTCTATAACGCCTTTGTCACAGATGTTAAGCAGTAAAATGGTAAAGTAAATGTAAAATAGAGCCTGATACCGCTTTTTCCATAGGAGAATCACATGAACTTGCAACTCACCTCCATCGCCCTGACCCTGTGTCTTGGGCTTAGTTTGACTGCGCAGACTACGCAAGCCAGGCCCGCCCCGCCCCCTGAGCAAGCCGAAATTCAGGCGGCGATGAATATTACGGACTTAAACGCCCGCTTGGCAGAATTAAGGCGAATTTTTGCTGCGTATCCAGAAAGCAGATTGGTAGCAAATATTAAAGGCCATATCCTAACGACTGTCTCCCAAAGAGCAGAAACACTTGATGAAGTCCTTGCTGCCCAAAAAGAAGTCATAAATTCTGCGAGACTTCAGGATCGTTTTGGTCTGATAAGCAGCGCAACTTCTGCTATTGTCGGTCATGCAAAAATTGACGATTTTTCAAAACCTGCAGTGTTGGCCGCCGTTCAGGACTACAAACGAGATGCCATTTCTTTGCTTTCCAATCCCGAATATGTTGCTTCCATTCCTGAAAACCGCAGAGAGGCATCTATTAGCACCAGTAAGCTCGCATTTGAGCTTCCTATGGCTACCGTACAATTGATGAATGGAAACGGACAGGCTGCCCTGGCCATATTGGAAGAATACAAAAATAACGGTACGCAAAGTCCCAACTATTTCAACTTGCTGGGCCAGTCATATGCCAAACTGAATCGGCACAGCGAAGCGTTAGAGGCATTTTTTGAGGCCACAACAAATGGTCTTTCGACAGCGGCGGCAGATGCCAAAGTCGCCTATGCAAAAGTACACGGTAACGATGCTGGGTTTGATGCTGCACTGAAGGCAAGACAGGCCACGCTCCCCTTCCACCCGCCCCCATTTAAGGCTCCAGAAAACTGGCAGGGTAAGGCAGTGCTGGCAGAGCTTTTTACCGGCTCCGAGTGTCCGCCCTGTGTTGCAGCCGATTTTGGCTTTGACGGGCTTATTGAAAGCTATCCAACAAAGCACTTGGTTGTTCTGGAATACCATTTACCAATTCCGCGCTATGACCCCATGATGAACCCGGCCACCCAAGTACGGCAGGACTATTACAATGTCGGCAGTACTCCGACTGTGATTATTGATGGGATTACACCAGCTAGTGGTGGCGGGGGAAGGTCTGCCTCCTTGGCCACTTTTAACAGGTACAAGGAAGCAATTGACCCGAAAATGGGTAATGCTACACCCGTCACCATCAAAGCTAGCGCGACACTTTCCGGTCAAAATGTAAAGGTTGACTGTGAGTTCTCCAAAGTGGTTGAAGGGGCCGACTACAACGTTGTACTGGTACAGGGTATGGAAGAATTTGCAGGTGGCAACGGTATCATCCATCACAAAATGGTTGTGAGGGCCATCGAGACAGTTGCGCCGGGCACCAGGGCCAGTGTCACGTTTGCTATCCCAAATTCAGAAAAAGCTGCAGAAGTTTACGTTACTGAGTGGTCTAAGACGGCTAACCAGGGAAGGTTTGCTGGCTCCAAATGGCCCCAGATAAATTACACAATTGACCGCAGCGACATGAAGGCAGTTGTCTTTGTGCAGGACAAAGAGACAAAGCAAGTTCACAATGCCTTTATCGTGGACGTTAATTAATCAAGCTATTGCGTTTTGCCTGATATGAGGAGTTACATCAATGAAAAAGTATTTTTTCTACCTAATAGTAGCGGCTGTGGGACTGATGTCAGTGTTTGTTGCCTGCGATAAGGCAGCTGACAAAGCCCCGACACAGACTGCCAATGCAGGTGAGCCACCGCCAGAGCGTGAAGAATTAACCGCCGCCAGGAATATTGAGGATTCGTCAGAACGCCTGAAAGAGCTACAACGCATTAAAGCCGCCTATCCCAATAGTACTATGAGCTTTAACATTGATTCTGCCCTGCTTGACGCAGCGGGCCAAAATGCAGATACCTTTGATAAGTTGCTTGCGGCCCAAAAAGAAATTATTAAATCCACCAAACAGGAAAATCGTTTTCTACTTACAGCCGCCGCGGCCGATATGCTCTTTGGCCACGCAAAATCTTCTGAGTTTCCCGCACCTGGTCTGTTAAAAGCCGTGCAGAATTACAGGGCTGACGGCATCAAGCTCCTGGCAAATCCGACAAAAAATCTTCCAGAGAGCCGCCGCAATCAAGTAGACATTCTGAAAGATATATTTGAGGTATCTTTGGCAAGGGCACAGTATTTGAATGGAGACGGCGCAACAGGGCTGAAAACGATATTGGCTCATGGAGAAAGCGGACGCAACGCCATTTTCTGGGTCGTGCTTGGTGAAATATATCTGGATCAAAAGCGCGAAGAGGAATCGCTGGATGCATATTTCCAAGCCGCCGCCGAGGGCAACGCAATGGGGATTGATGGTGCCAAAGCAGTCTATGTAAAAATAAATGGCAGCGATGCAGGATTTGATGCCGAGCTGGAAAAATATCGTGAAACCCGACCATTCAACCCTGCACCATTCAACGGCCCGGCAAACTGGAAGGGGAAGGTGGCCCTCATAGAAATCTTTACAGGATCAGAGTGTCCACCCTGTGTTGCAGCCGGATTCGGGTTTGATGGCATCAAAGAGAGCTATTCAACGCAATACGTTGCAGTATTGAAATATCATCTGCCAATTCCTCGCTATGACCCAATGATGAACCCTGCCACCAAAGTACGTCAGGACTACTATGGTGTCAGCAGTACCCCAACCGCCATAGTCGACGGTACTAAACCCGTCATGGCTGGCGGCTACAGGACAGCTTCTCTCGATGTTTTCAACAGGGCCAAGAGTGTAATTGACCCGTTACTTGGCATGGAGGTGCAGATTGATGTCAAGGCCAGTGCCACCCTCAACGGCAATAGGGTGCAAGTGGATTGTGATTTTTCTAAGGTGATAGACGGTGCTGATTATCATGTGGTTCTAGTCCAGACAGAACAAGAATTTAAGGGCTACAACGGAATCAAGAACCACAAGATGGTCGTAAGAGATATACAGACGGTAGCTCCTGCCAGTAGTGCCACTGTCACCTTCAACATTCCCGAAGCCGAAAAAGCTGCAGATGCTCACATCACCGAATGGGGTAAAACTGCTCCCGAGAGGAGGATAACTGGTTCCCAATGGCCGCTAAAGAGAAACATTATCGACCGCAAACAGCTAAAAGCTGTGGTCTTTGTACAGGACAAGGAATCAAAGCTGGTTCACAACGCATTTGTAGCAGACGTAGTGGCAAAATAAGCAAAATTCGCTTATTTACTTTGAACAGGCTGTATTCAATTGAATGCGGCCTGTTTCTATTTGGGGCTGGCATCGCCTTTCTCCCTGACAGCTACCTGCACCGTGTCGCCAGGCTGTTTCCCGATCTTCGCCCTTATGGATTTGAGGATGCCAAGGATGTAGCAGACTGACCCATCGGCGTTTTTCAAGCCCATGTTGACTATGCTACCCTCATATGGCTCACCGTCAAAAGTAGCGGATACCTTTACTCTCCCCTTGCCAAACTCTGCACGGAGGTCATAGGGAAAGCGGACGAAAGCACCGCCCTTGCCAATTTCGGACGTTTCTATTACAGCTTCATATTCATATGTCTTATGCCGAGTTGCGATCATTTGATTGCACCTCGGTATGAGGGGACGCGAAAGCGGCACCCGCAAGTTTTTGAAAATACGGGCTTTGCTCGTGTTTGAAAAAACTTTGGCGTTTCGCGTTCAATCCCGATTGAACGCAACTTGGTATTAT
>Ga0082212_10001301_pt1 | contig 36848 bp, 27 predicted proteins | sample TergutNt197P3_FD_71548 | JGI IMG/M metagenome (GOLD analysis project Ga0082212, IMG submission 71548) | Neocapritermes taracua P3 segment gut microbial communities from Petit-Saut dam, French Guiana - Nt197 P3 | ecosystem: Host-associated > Arthropoda: Insects > Digestive system > Gut ...
AACCCGAACAGGTCCCCGTCGTGACTCAGCCGCCGGTTACTCCCGGGACGGATGACGACCCCGGCAGGCAGCCGGATGCTGAAGGCTTAGATGATACGGACGCGCCGGAGGATGACGAAGAAGCTCCCGGCGAGCCGGAGCTTCCCTTGTTTGAACCTTACTGTGTAGAAGAGACAGATCCTGATATCATGCTTGCCTCGACCGCGATTATGGCGGAAGGGCATATCACTGACGCGTTTGAGTTCGATGAGAGGATCGATTTCGGGTTCGGGAACGACTACTCGCGGATCGAAGGCGTCACGACTTTCAGAGGCAACAACTTAAGGGATACCGCCGCTTACGGATACGCGGACATCCGGGAGTCGCGCTTCGGTGAGAGATGGTCAATAAGCACGGGTTCGCTTACTGCCCCTGACGGCGCGGTCTGGACGGGGCACGGATGGACGGGGCAGCCTCTGATAGTCAACTGGCCGAAAGAAACGCGCGAGATCATGAACATGCGCGACTGGGCCAGGGAACAGGAGGAGCTTATCGAGGTCGTGTACCCGGCAATGGACGGCTATGTTTACTTCGCGGAGCTGGAAACCGGGAAAGCGACGCGCGACAGGCTTTTTCTGGGCTGGCCTTTCAAAGGCTCCGGCGCGCTCGACCCGCGCGGTTACCCGCTGCTGTACGTCGGGGCGGGTTATTCCAGCCCGAGAGGCGACGCGCGCATTTTTATTGTCAGCCTGGTGGACGGCTCTATCCTGCATACTTTCGGATACGCTGACGGCTTCGCGCCGCGAAGCTGGAACGCCGCGGACGGCGCGGCGCTGGTCGATGCGGAAAACGACAGGCTCATATACCCCAGCGAAAACGGAACGCTCTATATTATACCGCTGAACAGTGTGTTTGACCCTGAAAGCGGCACAATGACTATAGACCCTTCCGAGCCGGTCAAGTGGCGCTTTACGGGCAGGAGGTCGCACGTAAACGGTAAGTTCTGGCTCGGCATCGAGTCAAGCGCGGCGATATGGCGGGGGCATGTTTTCCTCTCCGACAACGGCGGACATCTGATTTGCCTTGATATCAATACGCTTGAACCTGTATGGGTACAGGACGTACTGGACGATACTAACTGTACGCCGGTGATCGAGATAGAGGACGGACGTCCGTACATCTATATCAGTACTTCGTTCCACGGCGGCTGGCGCGCCCCGACGGGCTCAACGGCGCCTGTGCCGATATGGAAGATCGACGCGACGACAGGCGAGGTCGTCTGGCGCACGGATTACGACTGTTATACGCAAAGCGGCGTCTCAGGCGGAGTTCAGGCGACTGCGGCGATAGGGAAAAACGCGCTCGACGGGCTTGTGTTCCTTCCTTTCGCCAGGACGCCGACCCCCGGTACCGGCATACTCGCCGCGTTTGATAAAGCGACCGGAGAGGTCGTCTGGGAATTTCAGACAATGGTTTACAGTTGGAGTTCCCCTGTCTGCGTTTATGACAGCGACGGCAACGGCTATATCATATACTGCAACGCGGGCGGCAACATGTATCTTATCGACGGCCTCACGGGCGTGTTGCTGGACAACATACAGCTCGGCGGCAATGTTGAAGCGTCGCCCGCTGTTTATAACAATACGGTCGTCGTCGGCACCCGCGCTTCTGTGATATGGGGAGTGCGGCTGACGTGAATACTAAGTGAACGCCCGGTTTCCATAAGGAAGCAACCGCTAAACGCCAAAATAAACGTATGACCGCTGACAGATGGGAAAGATAATCCGCAATCACGGTAAAATGATTGCGGATTTTTTATTATCAAGTTTTTTGGTTGGTTATGGCAAAAGACCTATTTATCCGAAAGTCTTACCGATGAATCTTGTGTCTTTAAGTATTACCCTGCTGATGATAGCCGCAGCCTCGGCGCGTGTGATGTTAGCGCCGGGATTGAATGTGCCTATGCTATCGCTGCCAGCTACAACGCCCGCCCTGTATAGCATAAAGATCGCGCTGTAATATGGCGTGCTGCCGGATACATCGGGCAGGGCATTGACGGTGTTCTGCGATGAGAACTCAGCTTCCGGCAGGGCGCTTGAGAAGATATACGCCATCTCAGCGCGGGTCGCCGCTTTGCCGTAATCTGAGAACGTCCCCGCGTTGATTATCCCGTTCCCTATAGCGTAGTCCACATATACCTGATACCACGGGCTGCCCTGCGTAAACTCGCCGTTGCCGCCTTTGTAGATATGGTGTACTCGCGCCGCTATGGTAACGGCTTCGGCAATCGTCATATTTCCCGTCGGGTTAAAGGTATTTCCGCTGCCCTGCATAAGACCGTATTCATAGGCGTTGGCTATGACCTTTTGCTGGGTATATCCGTACCACTGATCTTCATTCACATCGGTAAACATGCCGGGCGTATAGGTTTTTGACTTGACAAAATTGGACATCGAACCCGTACCCGTACCCGTACCCGCCGCCGTTACGGTGAGTGTAAAGGTCAGCGTCGCGGTATTTGTTCCGCTTGCAGCCGTGATCACGACTGGATAAGTCCCGACTGCCAGCCCCGCCGCGATGTCCAGTTTCTTTGTGCTGTTGTTCCAAGAGATTGCGGCGTTTCCGCTTGTCTTGGTCACTGTGGGCTCGGGAGTGCCTGTTATGGTATAAACGCCTGTCGAGGTCGCCGCGTATCCGGCGGCAAGGCTCATAGTGGTCGGCCCGGTGATCGTGGGCGCGCCCACTGTTACTGTGATGGTAAAATCTTTGGTATAATTCGTCGTCGCCGTCGCGCCGTTTAAGATTGTCGCCGTGACTACCGCTGTCCCCGCCGCCGTCGCGGTAAATGTGCTGCCGGAGATCGTCGCGCCTGTCGTGCCCGCGCTTCTTACGCTCCATGCGATCGTATTGTTCGTCGCGTTTGCCGGGGCTACCGTACCAGTAAGCGCCAGCGGCGTACCGACCGCGGCCGTCGTCGGCACGCCGGTGACGTCCGTTACCGCGATATGCCCGCCGCCCATGGTTGCGGTGGCGGTGGTGGAATAATCTGATAAAATGCCCGTAACCAAGTTACAGACAAATATTCTGTATGTGTACGTCTTTCCCGGTTCCGCCGTGGCATCCAAATAGGTTGTAGTATTTATTAGCACATCTGCTAAGCCTCCCCAAGCGCCGCTGCCCTCTTTTCTATCGATAATAATCAGATCATATTGATCTGTTGAAGTATAATTGTTCACCCACGTCAGCTTTATACCGCCCTCCTCCGCCGTCGCCGTCAGGCTGCTCGGCGCAGGGGGGGGTATGGTGGCGGTGATAGTGGCGGAAAAATCCGAACGAAAGGCTTTGTGAATGTTCATGACAAATATTCTGTATGCGTACGTCTTTCCCGGTTCCGCCGTAGCATCCAAATAGGTTGTAGTATTAAAAGGCACATCTGCTAAGCCTCCCCAAGCGCCGCTGCCCTCTTTTCTTTCAATTTTAAGAAAATCATCTGGATTTACTGGATTATAATTGTTCACCCACGTCAGCTTAATACCGCCCGCCTCAGCCGTTGCCGTCAGGTCGCTCGGCGCCAGGGGTTTTATGGAAGCATAAGTTTCGCCTGACCAGTCGGAATACTCAAAAGTGGGATTACTGAGAGTGCCGCCCCTTTTATTAGCTCGCACTTTGTAATAGTAGGTCTTTCCAGCTTCCACAAAACTGTCAGTAATGGTAGTAACATTTCCGGATGTTACTCTAAAGGATTCTTCCCAAGTGCCGGTGGCGTCCTCTTTTCGCGCAATAGTAAAATTGGTCGCGTCGCCATTTGAATTGTCCGTCCAGGTCAGGGTTATGATGCTTGTGGTGCTCGTCGCCGACAGGTTGCTCGGCGCTGCCGGCGCAGCCGCACTCGCAGTCAGCGGGAACGCCGCGAATAGACTGAGTACCATCATCACCGTGAGCAGGGTAGATAAGAGCTTTCTTGATTTGGTTTTCATGAAATATGTCCTCCCTTGTTTCATTCGTTTTGGAATATGATTCCAGATTGCTGTCCGCGTCATAGAGTAATCCGCTATCCCGTGTCGTTCAATAAGGTCTTCGTTTTACGTAGAAAAGCAAAAAAGCGATTACCCCTCACGAGGGATAATCGCTTAATACACATTCTGTGTGCAGTATCAGAGCACGTTAATAGGACAGAATTATCCTGTCTGTCTGTCTGTCTGTCTGTCTGTCTGTCTGTCTGATTATGGGGATAGATTTCATTTTATCATGCTTTCGTCGAAATACGCAAGGCTTATTTTGCCCTTTCCATCTCGCCGCTTTCCCTCACGCTTGCGACAACCTTAAAACCGTATTTTTGAGCGGCGTCCTCTCCTATTTTCCAGCCACAATCTCTTTGAATAGCCGGACAGTATCGGTGTGCGTCGCCCCCGTCCTCCGCTTACTGCCGCTTCAAAACGTGTATCAGTTTTAATGAGTATACCATAGAAAGTAACCCACGGCAACAAGATTTTAGCGCTGTCACATGCGAGTCACATGCGCTGCGCTTGAATTTGCCTGCAGGAGTTGATATAATCCACAATAATCTGAGCAGTCAGGTTAAAAGCGATTTAATCGAGGTACAAGTACGAACAGGAGGGAAACATGAAAGATTTCAAGGGAAAAATCGCGTTTATCACCGGAGGCGCGTCAGGCGCCGGGCTGGGCCAGGCAAAACTCTTCGCAAAAGAAGGCATGAGAGTCGCGATAACAGACATACGCCGCGAAGCGCTGGACAACGCAACTGCTGAAATAGCCGGGTTCGCGGGCTGCGCAGAGTCAGACATCCTGCCGTTATGCTTTGACCTGACCGACAGGGAAGCGTACAAAGCTGCCGCCGACGAGACTGAGAAAACGTTCGGGGGACCGCCGCACCTGCTGATACAAACAGCGGGGGTGAACTCCTTCGGGCCGATCGAGGCCTCAACGTTCAACGATTTCGACTGGGTTATGGGCGTCTGCCTCAACCACGTAGTAAACGGGCTCATCATATTCGTCCCGAGGATGATCAGAGCATACGGCGGCAAAGACGGAGTGCCTCGTGAGGAGTTCCATGTAGTTACGACATCGTCGATGGGCGCATTCATGGGCGGCGCCGGCACGGGACCTTATTCCGCATCCAAAGCTGCTGCGAACAACCTGATGTACAGTTACGCTGAAGCATTGCGGCCATATGGCGCGAGCGCGACAGTCCTATGCCCGGCGAATATTAACTCGAACATAGGGGACGCGGAAAAATACCGCCCCGCAAACCTTCGCGACACCGGGTACCATGTCTCTGAGGGAACCATGGCGCACCTTCGCTCGATCCACGCGGGCGGTATAGATCCGGTTGAACTTGCGGGCATACTTAAGGAAGCTATCGAGAACGGGCGCGTGATTGCCCTGCCGACCCATGAGCCTGACAAATGGGCCGATATGCTCCGCGAGAGCAATTCTATTATAGAAGACTACACGCTGACTGCGGACGTCCGCTCGAAGAAAATGGAAGAGCGCATGGCGGAACGTATGAGAAATATACCCGAAGGCGGGCCCGGCACGGGTGCGTGGAGCGTACCGGAGGGCGCGGAGGCTTTCGGCAGCGCGCGCAAGGATCTTGACTACATCGACCCAAGCAGGAATCCCAGATTCTGACTTCGAGGTAGAATTCTGCCTGACAAATGATAACCCCGGCGCGAAAGGGCAGGGTGCATAAGGAAGCAAGCCCCAAATATCAAAATAATATTGACCGCTGACAGATGGTAAAGAAAGAACGGAAAATGCAATCCGTTCTTTCTTAGTACTTAGGATAATAATACTCCTGAATACTACTTAAGCGCCTTTCGAACAACCACTTTGCCATCCTGTTCGGCTGACTTACTAAAACCGCATTTTTCGTACATCGCATACTGCGTTTTTCTGAGCAGAAAACAAAATAATCATCAACTTCGTTCCAACAACCTTTACATATCGGATTTTTCCGCATCACCGCTTCGGCGTCCTCGTTATCTCTAATCCACCCTTGGCCTTTATACCACTCGACCAATAATTCCGCCGCTTTGATATCATATTCATGGTGACTTTATATGAAGCACATTCTGTGCAGTCAACACCGCAAGCCGACAATCCTAAATCATGCATGCTGACTGTTTGCGTGTTCCGTCGCCGCCGCGTGAATTTCCTCAATAGTCATATCGTTCCATTGGTCGCGTCTCCACTCGGTATAATCGAAAGTATCACGCTTTACCATACAGATGAATCGTTCAGCGTCTACCGCGCCAAATGCTTGCATTAAGAGTTCCATTGCTTCAAATCGAAGTACATTATCCGTTCTCATGAGAATCCTCCATTTCTCGTACAAAATCTATCGGATTTATAATGGCTATACCCGTAATCGTTTTATTATGATGAGTTTGATGATGAGGATGACGAGGATGATGAGTTTGACGACAAGCATTATCTTGGCGCCTGCGAATACTACGATCAGCACGGCGGGTATTGCGAAATAACTGACGAAGAAGTTGATTCTGACTTCGAGGTAGAATTCTGCCTGACGAGCGAGAGCAGCAGTTGCCCCCACTACAAATAACTACTGAGCTTTTCGACGATATCGTCGTAGCTGATGGGCTTGCCTATATGCCCGTCCATACCGCATTCGAGGCACTTTTCGATATCTTCCCGGAACACGTTGGCGGTCATGGCAATTATCGGCACTGCCTTGGCCTCCGGCGCATCCAGGGCTCTTATCATCCTGGTCGCCTCGTAGCCGTCCATGTTCGGCATCTGAATGTCCATAAAAATCATGCTGTACTTACCCGGCGATTGGCTGAACATATGGACCGCCTGCACTCCGTCATCCGCGCAGTCGATGGAAAGCCGCGTGGGTTCGAGCAGGGTGATCACGATCTCGCGATTGATCTCGACGTCTTCGGCAAGCAAAATCGTGTGCCCCTCGAATGTAGCGGCCGCTTCCTCCGCATCGGCGGGGTCGCCCGTATCGCAGCCGGCGTCCGTGCTGCGCAGCAGTTCCGCCGTGAAGGTGAATGAAGCGCCTTTGCCAAGCTCGGACTCGACCCATATCTTTCCGCCCATCATCTCCACAATGCTTTTCGATATCGCGAGCCCCAGCCCCGTGCCGCCATACTTGCGCGAGGTGCTGTTGTCCGCCTGCTGGAACGACTGGAAGAGCTTTGCCTGCTGCTCCGGGCTGATGCCGATGCCGGAGTCCGTCACAGAGACCTGGATCGTGCACAGGTCGTCCTCGCCAATGAACTTCGTGTCGATGTTGATCGAGCCGTTCTCCGGGGTGAACTTCACCGCGTTGGACAGAAGGTTCGTGATGACCTGCGCCAACCGCTGTTCGTCGCCGAACACGACCTCGGGGATCTGCTCGTCGATGCATAATGTCAGTTGCTGCTGCTTTTGGCTGATACGGTGGTTGTTTATCATCACAACGCGCTGCAGCATGGCCTCAAAGTTGAACTCTGTGGGCGAAAGGTCGAACTTTCCGGACTCTATCTTCGAAACGTCGAGGATGTCGTTTATGACGCCGAGCAGATGGTTTGAAGCGTCTTCTATCCTCCCGATGGCGTAGTCTTTTTTCTCGATTTCCGCTGTGGCTTTAGCTATCGCGGTCATGCCGATGATCGCGTTCATCGGGGTGCGTATCTCATGGCTCATGTTCGCGAGGAACTCGCTTTTTGACCTGCTGGCGGCGTCGGCTTCTTCACGTTGCCGCTCGGTAAGCAGCAGTATGTTCTTCGCTTCGGTAATATCAATCAGTGCGCCCGCCACGCGGATCGGGTTGCCCTCATCATCGCGTATCGTTTCGCCTGTGGCATGGAAGTATGAGTACTGGCCGCCTTTGTTCCTGAGCCTGAACTCAATGTCGTACAGCGTCTTGCCCGTCTTATCCATCAGATGGTTCATGAATGCCATTGTCGCCCTGTCCCTGTCTTCGGGGTGGAGTATCTCCTGCAGCACACCGACTGTGTTCGGGAAGTCGTTCTCGTCGATATATCCCAGCATATGCCTGAACTCGTCGGACCATGTGGCGTGATTGTCGGGGTTCGTCGGATCCCCCAGAATATCCATATCCCACAAGCCGATCCTGGATGCCTGAACGACCAGGTCCAGCTTCGCGAGTTGGAGCTCGTTGAGTTCTTGCGAATGCTTCAGCGCCGTCTCGCGCTTGTGGATTTCTGTCATGTCGAAAACAAAGCCGACGATTGCATAGCTTTCGCCATATGGGATTTTCTTGAGCTCGACGATGATATTCCGCCTTGTGCCGCCCAGGATCAGCTCGGTCTCGAACTTGACATACCCGTCCTCGACGGCGTTCATCAGCCTCTCCTTGAGCGGGATCGACGCTCTGCCGTCCGGCTGGAAAGGCGGGATGCTTTCAATCATGCGATCGGTGAAGCCCGCAATCGTTTCATCTTTCGTGGCGAAGCCCAGAAACTCAATAGCAGCCGGGTTGCATTCGATTACTTTAAACTCGCTGTCAAACAGGAGGTTTATCTGGGGGTTGGCTGTGAGTATGAGCCTCATGCGCTCGCCAAGCTCGATCATAAGTTTCTGCGCTTCGGATTCTTTCATATAGGCGAGGTTCGCCTCGTGTTCTTTCTTCGCGGTCTCCATCGCGTACACGATGCAGTTATCCGGAATGCTGACGCCAAGCGCTATCTTGCGCGCCATTTTGTAGCAGGTGTCGCTGCCGCAGGAGCTGCAGTCTACGTGCTGTTTGTCATAGTCGGTCTTGCCGATCGACTCGAACGCTTTGAGTATGTCTTTTTCGTCTATCACAGGTTCGGTCACTTCAACCGGTTTGTAAACCCTCATGAAATCCGCAAGTTCAAAGGTATCGTCGAAATTCCTGTAGACGGACTCGTAGTATTCGCGTTTGCGCTCCACGATCGCCTTTTTCTTGTTTTCATCCATCGTTTTATCGATTTTGAAGAGATTGCTGTCCTGCGATCCGGCAGTGCCGATGTTGCAGCCATCCTCGCAGTTTAGGACGTCGAACACTTCGGGCAGGTAGAACTCGGGCGTTTCCGAGTAGAGGTTCAGCTTGTCATACAGGCTGAACCCTTCGGCTTTCGCGATATGGAGCCGCTTCCCCATGAAGTACTCGATGTTCTCTTTTAGTCCGCCCGGCATCGGGAACAGCGACCCGAGCCCGCTTTCGTCGTGGTCAAACCCTGTCTCCTCCTCGGGGAGTTCTATGCCGTTTTCGGCCAGGTAGGCAAGTATATTGTTGAATGTGATGTTGTATTCGCTCAGCCCCGTCGAGTCGAACTCGGCTTTTTTTGCTATGCACGGGGAGAGCGCGGCGATGCGGTCGCTGATGCCTTGGTACTTCCTCATGTATATCGACGCGCAGGCCATCGGGCTTTGCACGGGGGAGAGTTTTGGGAGCAGGTCGTGGCGGTGCATTTCGCAGTATAGGACGACTACGGGGCATGGCTGGGTGATGATGTGCGCGCCCGGGTTTTCTTCGAGGTAGCGCGTGTGCCCCCATATGCAGATGTCTGCTCCCAGGGAGACGTCGTATATTTTGTTGACGCCTATGCTTTTCAGGTATGTGAACAGGCGTTTGTACTCGGGTATGTTCGTGCGGATCGATGGCGCTGCGATAAGCGATATTGGCACGCCTCGCGTCAGGTCGGTGAAAAACGCTTCCATGTCGTCGGCATAGTAGCGCGCTTCGTGTTTGCACGCGGCGACGCACCTGCCGCAGGCTATGCATTTGTCGGTGTCGATTTTGACTTTGATGTTCCCGTCAGGATCCTGGTACGTTATGTTCACAGTTTCCATGGGGCATTCGCGGACGCAGCGGTTGCAGCCTGTGCACGATTCGTTTCTCGATTTTATAATGTCAACCATTGTTCATCCAATCCTTGAATACTTGGCCTTCATCTTATTTCAACGTAGTGTAGCATAACTCAACAAGGATTTCCACCATTGTATTCAAAAAGTGTAGCCTATTCGATAATCCCGTGTTATTATATGAAAGTTAGGAACACTTGAATGGAAAGGGGACTATATCTAAATGGCATACTTAGGGGAAAATATACCGAAACTGGGCTTTGGGCTCATGCGCCTGCCGATGAAGGACAAGGAGATCGACGTCGAGCAGACGAAGGAGATGGCGGACCTGTTCCTGGATGCAGGATTCACTTACTTCGACACAGCGTACGGGTACGCGGAAGGGAAATCCGAGGAAGCGGCGAAAGCCGCAATCGTGGATCGCTACCCCCGCGAAAAATTCCAGCTTGCGACGAAACTGCCCGCATGGGCCGGCGCCAAGACAGCGGACGAAGCGAAGCAGATGTTCCATACGTCGCTAAAGCGCACCGGAGCGGGCTACTTCGATTTCTACCTGCTGCACAACCTCGGGTCTTCGCGCTCGAAAAGCTTCGACGATTTTGGCATTTGGGACTTTGTACAGGAGCAAAAAGCGAAAGGGCTTATCAAACACGCGGGCTTCTCTTTCCACGACAAAGCGGATTTGCTGGACAAGATACTGACCGCACACCCCGAGATGGAGTTTGTGCAGCTCCAGATCAACTACGGGGACTGGGAGAGCGGCTCTGTACAGTCGGGCAAATGCTACGAGGTCGCCCGCAAGCACGGCAAGCCGGTCGTTATCATGGAGCCTGTCAAAGGCGGCATGCTCGCCAACCCGGCGCCTGAGCTTAAGGCGATTTTCGACGCGACCGGCTCCGGCCTGTCCTATGCCTCGTGGGCTATACGTTTCGCGGCGTCGCTGGAAGGCGTCGTCACCGTGCTGAGCGGCATGTCGAATCTTGAGCAGATGAAAGACAATATCAGCTATATGAAGGACTTCCGCCCTCTGGATGATGGCGAGCGTGCTGTGATAGCCAAGGCGCAGGAAGCGCTGGCGGGCATACCCCATATACCGTGCACAGCCTGCGAGTACTGCGTTAAGGGCTGTCAGCAGCTTATAGCGATCCCGCAGATTTTTGAGATGATGAACCGCGTCATGGTGTATAAGGATCTCAACTCCGGGAAGTTCGGTTACAGGTGGGAGACGCAGTTCGGCGGAAAGGCTTCTGACTGTGTCGGCTGCGGGAAGTGCGAGGAAGTCTGCCCGCAGCAGATAGAGATTATCAAAACGCTCAAGGAAGCCGTTGAACAGTTCGAGTGAACTCTATAGTAAAAACGCAATTGGCGGCAGCGCGAAGCTGCCGCCAATCGTTTAGGGGGATTATCCCCAAGTCTCCTAAAGCGCCGGTACCTGAGTCTGCCTGTCGAAAATCTCGTTGTAAAGCAGGATCGGAAAAACCTCCGCGTAACGGGGGTTCGGCGTTTCCTCGGGAAACGCCCGCAAAATAGCGTTGAATCTGGCCTCGACGCCTCTTTTGAACTCCGAATGCGTCAAAATGTAAAGATCGCCGCGCTTTACGCCTCTGACCACGCGAATCCCCGCGTCGTCGGGGGAACGCATAACATCCTCCCAGTCCTTGAACGGGCTTGCGGTACCGCCGTCGTCGCTTGGAGGCGGAGGAGGTGGAGGAGGCGGCGCGGCCGCGCCCAGATGCGCTTCTGTAACCACGCGCGACGAGAACCCGAGGTTCGTGCTGAACCCGCCGGGGCAAAAGACGCTTGCGCCAATGTTCGTCCCGACAAGATCCATGGCGAGGGTTTCCATAATCCCTACGACAGCCTGCTTAGTTGCGTTGTACAGCCCGCATCCCGGGACGGCGAGCAAGGCCGCCTTTGAAGCCGTGCTCACCACATGGCACTCGCCGCCATGGGCGAGCATGCGCGGCACGATCGTCTGGATCCCGTTGAGTATCGCGACCAGGTTAACATTGACCGCAAGATCGGTCTCGGGAGCGGACACAGCCCACAACGGGCCGTTGGCGCAACCGATACCCGCATTGTTGGCCAGCAGGTGAATGTCTCCGAATGTCGACTCCGCTTTGTCAACTGCCGCCGCGTATGCCTCGCGATCGGTGACGTCAAGCCTTATGCCGAGCGCGAGAGCGCCCTTTGCCTCAATTTGCGGCAATGCTTCGTCGATAGCGTCCTGCCGCAAGTCGGCTATTACAACATTCATGCCTTCTGCCGCGCACGCTTTTGCGATGCCGAGTCCGATACCGCTGGCGCCGCCTGTGATAAAAGCTGTCTTGCCCTTTAAATCTTTCATTATTGACCTCCTTGTTCGTGGTATACTGATATTATCGCCTTCCTATTGTACCACAAAGCGGGAAAATACACAATTCATAGTTGAACTTGCAAGCTTTTCATGGTAAAATGATGAAAAGCAAGGCTCCCGGCATGTTTGTAACCAAAACCTGCAAAACGCGCTTGCGCAACCCGGACGCGCCGGGGCGCAGAAAGCGGCGTACATTGCGGAAAGGTCAGGTAATAATGGAACCTGTACACAGCAAAGCGTCCATATTCAAGTCCGGACTCAAAAAGAAGACGCTCCTACTGACCGGAGCCGTCATGCTGATACTAATAGTCGTACAGCTGATACTATCATTCTTTTTCCTCAACGACGTACTGAGCCAGGAAAAAATGTACGTGGAACGATCCTTTGACACGAACATCAAAACAGCGGTCGAGACGATAGTCAACGCGCTGGAGCAAAACCACCAGTTATACCTTGACGGAATCATCACCGAAGAAGTCTCTATCGAAATCGCGAAGAAAATCGTCCGCGACACAAGATACAGCAGCGGGGTAGGCCATACCGGCGACGGATACTTCTGGGCGGACATGGCGGACGGCTACTGCGCAGTCCACTACAACCCCGCCAATGAAGGCGAAATGAGATACGACTTCGTTGACCAGGAGGGGACATACTATATCCGCAACTTCATCAAGCTCGGCGACGAGGGAGGCGGTTACTCTGACTTCTACTTCGGCAAACCGGGAGACGAAACAGGCTCGCATAAGAAAAGGGGATATACAGAAAAATTCGAGCCATACGGCTGGTACATAAGCACAGGCAACTACTATGACGATACTGACATCGTGCTGGGCGAAATAGCCGCAAAAAAACGCACGGACTTTACCGCGCTCGCGATCTCCAGCGTCGTTACAGTGACGATTGGGCTGATACTGGTATCCATGAACCTCAGCAGCGTCGTGACCCCGATAATCAACCTGTCCAGACGCGTACACCGCCTCTCGATGGGGGATACGGAAATCGACTCATTCGAAATCACGACGAGGAAGGACGAAATCGGCGACCTCAACGAAAGCATATCCAGAGTGGTGCACATACTGCATAAACTGCTCAAGGATATTGACGATATGATCAAGGAACACGAGAAAGGCAATATCGACTACAGCTTCAGCACGGAGGAATTCTTCGGCGACTACAACAAACTGGCCTCCAGCGTGCTGGAACTGGCGTCGTTCAGCATGAGGGACCAACTTACGCAAATACCCAACAGGCGAAGCTTCGACAACCGCCTTGACCTCGAATGGAACAGGTCGCTCAGGGACAAGCAGCCGGTCAGCGTGCTGATGCTCGATATAGACAAGTTCAAAAACTACAATGACACCTTCGGGCACCAACAGGGCGACCTCACGCTGCAGACAGTCGCCAGCGTTATCAAAAAGTCGCTCAGGCGCTCAGTAGACTTCGTCGCCCGATGGGGAGGCGAAGAGTTCGTGATATTGCTGCCCTCCACTGACGCGCCGGGGGCAATCAGAGTCGCAGAAACAGTCCGGACCGCTATCGAGGCGGCGGTAATACCCTGCATATCCGATAGCGGCAGCAAAGTAACGGTCAGCATAGGCGTAAACACAATCAGCCCCGAACCGGAAGATAAAATCAGCGCCTTCATCAACGGCGCCGACGGGGCTCTCTACGAGGCAAAGGAACAAGGGCGTAACAGGGTGTGCCAGTGCGAAACAGGTAGCGCCGAAACAAGTAGCGCCGAAACAGAGGAGTAACAGGTTCTGCCGCAATGCAGAAAGGATTTAAGGAGTTAATGCCCGCCATGTCTAACAAGAAAATAATACTGGTAGATGATAATCAAGCGAACCTGGTAGCGTGCAAAGAGACGCTGCAGGAGCTGTTCGACATCTACCCGGTGATTTCTGCCGAGAAGATGTTCGAACTGCTGAAAAACGTAATCCCGGACCTGATACTGCTGGATGTCGACATGCCGGAAATGAACGGCTACGAGGCGTTGCGGCAGCTCAAGAGCAACGATGTCTACAAGCGCATACCGGTCATTTTCCTCACCGCGATGGACGATTACCGCAGTGAAATCGAAGGCCTGAATCTGGGAGCTGTCGACTATATCACGAAGCCATTCATCAGCGCGAACCTGATCAGGCGCGTCGAAAAACACCTCGTCATCAACGATGGCAAGCGTGAGCTTGCGGCGCTCAACGATACGATAAACGCGCTGCTGGGCGCGCAGGCAGAAGAAGACGGCGAGAAGGCGCAGACGCTTGAGGCGACCATCGGCGCGCTTCAGGAAAAAATCAATCTGCTCACCAGCCTCGTGCACGCCATGCACATACCACTGCTCACGCTGATCGAACGCATGCAAACCGCGATGGAGCTCGATCGCACGGGCTCGGTCAACCACTGCCTGAGCATTGCGGATACAGAAGCGGCGCTTCTGTTGGAAATAGTCAATAATATATTGGAGGAGAACTCCAATTATGGCCAAGGATCGTAGCGGCAGAGGGGAGCAAAGGACAAAAAGAATCAACAATCCCCCGCTGATGAGCAAGTTCATCATTTTCTCCGTAATCTTGTTTGTGATCGTAGTAGCGGCCGGCAGCGTGGCATTTGTTGTGTCCATGAAACAAAACATCAGGGCGAACAAAGGCGGCGAGTTGTCCAGGTTTCTTGAGTTTGAGCGGCTCAAGCTGGAAACGTATGTCAACGGCGAAGTATCAATCACATTAATGATAGCCAGATCGCCGCTCATCAGGAGCTATTTCGCAAACCCCGGCGACGAAGAGGTCAAAAACCTCGTCGGCGAGGAGATGGTCGCCTACAGGCAGACATATTCGTCAAACTCGTTTTTCTGGGTCAACGACAAAGACAGGCTGTTCTACTTCAATGACGACGCGCCGTACTATGTCGACGAGACGCACCCCGAGAATTACTGGTACCCTATGACTCTGTACGAAACAGAGTCATACAACTTTAATATCAATTATAATCCGGACCTGAATGTCATGAACCTGTGGATAAACGCCCCGGTGTTCAGCGACAGCGGCGAGCCCCTCGGGATCGTAGGGACAGGGGTCGACCTCACGGAACTCATCGACAAGACCTACAAAGACCACGCGGAAAGCGTTGACTTCTTTTTTTTCAACGCCGCCGGGGAGATAACGGGAGCCAGCGATATTGACCTCATCGCGGAGAAGAAAAATATCGCGGAAGAACTAGGCTATACCGGCCTCGACCTCAAAGGCAGCGCGGCCGGCCTGATTCCCGGGGAAACGATGGCCATGGAATACTCGTCGGGGCAGGCGGCGCTTATCGCCGTGCCGCTCCTGGACTGGTACGCAATTGCCGTATCGCCGGACAGCATCAGGGACTTCGACCCCTCGGTGACAGCGCTGTTTTTCCTGGTGCTGCTCGTACTTGCGATAGTCCTGACAGTATTCAACATTTTTATCGCGAGGCTGATCAAGCCGCTCCGCGCCGCGATTGACGAAGCGGACTTTGCGAACCGCGCCAAGTCGAACTTCCTGTCTACGATGAGCCATGAACTGAGAACCCCGCTGAACGTGATTATCGGCATGACGGGTCTCGCGCTCGAAGAGAACATCCCGGAAAGCGTCAGGAGCAACCTCGAGAGTGTCAACAGCGCGGGCGGCGTGCTGCTGAGCATAGTAAACGATATATTGGACATATCGAAAATCGAATCGGGCAACCTGGCGCTGGCGCCCCTGCGCTACGACACGCCAAGCCTGATCAACGACGCCTCTATTTTGGTGAACACGTACATTGGCGAAAAACCCATCGACTTTAAGCTCAGCATAGACGAGAACCTGCCTGCCGAGCTGCTGGGCGATGAGATACGCGTCAAGCAGATCATGAACAATCTACTCAGCAATGCCGTGAAGTACTCGAAGAGCGGCGTCGTCGAGTTGAGCGTCACATGCGAGCGCGAGACCGGCAGCGGGCCCGGCAGCGCAGCAGGCGGCGAAGGCGGCAGCGAAGATGGATTCTGGATGGACATCGCTGTCAAAGACACAGGAATCGGCATACGCAAAGAAGCAATGTCTAAGCTGTTCATGGACTATTACCAGGCAGACGCAGCCGTGAACCGCGTCACGGAAGGCACGGGGCTCGGACTGGCTATCACGCGGCGCATGGCTGAGATGATGGAAGGAAACGTAACAGTAGAAAGCGAGTACGGCAAGGGAAGCCTGTTCACCGTCCGAATCAAGCAGGGTTATGTCAGCGACGCGGTTATCGGCGGGGAAGTCGCGGAAAACCTTCGGGGTTTCGTATACAGCGACGGGAAGCGGCAGAGCTCCGCGAGGCTCGTCAGGACGAGCCTGAGCGGCGCCAGGGTGCTGATTGTGGACGATATGCAAAGCAATCTGGACGTTGCCGCCGGGCTGATGCGCAAGTACGATTTGCTGGTAGATTGCGTGACAAGCGGGCAGGCGGCGGTAGACTGCATTATGAGCGCGCAGCCGGTGTACGACGTCGTGTTCATGGATCATATGATGCCGGATATGGACGGAGCAGAAACAACGATAGCCATACGCGAAATCGGCACGAGATACGCGCGTGAAATACCGATAATCGCCCTGACCGCGAACGCGGTATCGGGCATGAAGGAGACATTGCTGAACAGCGGATTCCAGGATTTCCTCTCGAAGCCCATAGACATCATGCAACTGGACTTGATCCTGAAAAAATGGCTCAAAGCGTACCGCGCTGAAGAAACGGGCGCCGCGCAGGATCAGACATTTGCGATAGACAGTTTTGAATACGAGACGGATCAACCGGCCATCGACATCCCGGGAGTCGATGCGAAGATGGGAATCGAACGGTACGGGTATGACTCCGGGATATACCTTTCTGTGCTCCGCGCGTTCGCGGAGACCACGCCGGCGGTTTTGGAAAAGCTGCGCCTCACTGCGGCGGACGCGCTCAAGGAGTGCGCAATCTACGCGCACGGGATCAAAGGCAGCAGCGGGGGCATCTACGCGCAGCAGCTCAGGGCGTCAGCGGAGAGGCTCGAGATGACAGCCAAAGCCGGCGACTATGCCGGCGCCGTGAAACTCGCGCCGCAGTTCCTGCGCGATACGGAAAACCTGGTGCGCAGCATTAGCGAATGGTTTGCCGGCTATGACGCCCAAAACGAAAAACCGCGGCAAAAAGCGCCCGACAGGACGACCCTCTCTAAGCTGCTGATATGCTGCGAGGAGTTCGACATATCCGGCGCGAACAAGGCGCTGCGGCAGCTTGAGGGCGCAAGCTACGAAGAAGACGGGCAACTGGTAACATGGCTAAAGGAGCAGATAGGCCAATCGGAGTTTGGCGAAGCCGCCGCGCGGCTGAAAGAGTACTTGGTAGGTAAGTAAGTTCAGGTAAGTTCAGGTACCCCGTTCAGGGGCTTCAATTGCATTTCGCAAGCGAAGCTCGTCGCTGCGGATTGCGCTAAGTCTCGCATTACAGCAAGCTGTAACGCTCGCTCGCTTCATCGCAGCTCCTCTTCGAATCGAAGCAGGCTTCGATTCGATACACATGGAAAATATTCGGAGCGCGCGAGTATGCGCATGGATGCGCATTCGAGCGGAAAGAAATGCAATGAAGCCCCTGAAGGTAGTGGGTACCTGAACAGACAAAGAATCCGCGCCGCGAACACAGCAGACCGTAGTAATCCCGCATGAAAGGACCTGATGATATGAAAAATCTCAGCGTAAGAAACAAGATATTGCTCGGTTTCGGGATATCTATTTTGATGCTTTTGCTCGTCGTCTGCGTGTTCCTTATATCGAACGCCCGGACAGACAGCGAACTGCACGAAGTAAAATTCTTCACAGACCTGCAATCGGCAGGCAAGGAATTCACATTCCACTATCTTGAAGCAAGCATCGACGCGGAGACGGCGCACAAAACGAAAGGGGAAGCCGCCTACGCGGAACTTGTCCGGCAGATAGACCTGGCTGACGACGTCCTGAGGAGCATGATCAGCAACGCCGGCGACCACCCGGAGTATAGAGACGAAATAGGCAAAGTCGAATCGGACTTTATGGCCTGGGAGCAATCCGTAAAAGCGGTTCAGGAAAACGACAGAGCCCTGCAAAAAGCCGCAGATGCAGCCCGAGGCCACTTAGAGTCGCTCAGGCAGACGGCCGACGCCACATACCAGAACCAGCAAACGATCTGGCAAAGAGAGACACAGGAAAACACCTCGGCCGAAGACCAGCTCCGCAGAGCAGGGAGGCTGGATGAAACAGTCGTTTTCATTCGGGAGATAGAAGGCCTGGTCCGCGTCGGAGAAGCGATATGCACCTCGTATGATACAAGCAATATGAGCTCTTTCCTGGCGGAGATGGACAGGATCATCGCGGACATCCAGGAAAACGGGGATGTAGCGAGAAACCAGGGGACAAAGGACACCGCGTATGCTACAGTAGACGCCCTGAAAGCTTTCAGGGATGCGATGTCGAATTTTGAAAGCGTAAGCAACCAGAACAAAACCCTCATACTCGAATCGCAGCGGGTGGGGGCGATAGCATCGGAGTCGGCAGGCGCGATTCTGGACAAACTGACAGTTTCGGTCAACCGCAATGTCGACGTGACAGTAGCTGACAACAAAACGCTCCTGATAGTCGCGATTGTCGTCGCGCTGGTGGCTATCACCGTTGCTGTCGTAATAGCTTTGTACATATCCGGAATTATCAGCAAGCCTCTGGTAGTGCTGACCAACTTTATGAAAAGAGCCGGCGCCACAGGCGATATAACGCTTGCGCCCGAGGAGATGGAAACCATCAGGGCCTACGCCCGGTTCAAAGATGAGATAGGGCAGACAACAGCCGGATGCGCGATGTTCCTCGAACATGTCACGCACATAGCCCAGGAGCTGGAGACAGTCGCTTCAGGCGATCTGACCACCACGGCCGAGTTGCTGTCTGACGCGGACGTGATGGGGAAAGCCCTCGTCCACATGATAGACAGCCTTAACCGGCTCTTCGTAGAAATAAACGCGGCGTCCACGCAGGTATCCACCGGATCGAGGCAAATAGCGGGCGGCGCGCAGTCGCTGGCGCAAGGTTCGACGCAGCAGGCGGCAGCAATCGAGGAATTGTCCGCTTCTATCGCCGAGATTGCGGAGAGGACAAGGGAGAATGCCGCGACGGCGGAGAAAACGGAAAAGCTGTCTGAGCTGATGCGGGGGAGGGCGGAAGACGGAAGCCGGCAGATGGATGAAATGATATCGGCAGTCAGGGACATCAACGCAGCGAGCCAGTCGATTGAGAAAATCATCAAGACGATAGACGATATTGCCTTCCAGACGAACATCCTGGCTCTGAACGCCGCAGTGGAAGCGGCGCGGGCAGGGCAGGCCGGCAAAGGGTTCGCCGTTGTGGCCGAAGAAGTCCGCAGCCTGGCGTCCAAGAGCGCGGAGGCCGCGAAAGATACCGGCGCCATGATTCAAAACTCGATAGAGAAAGCCGGCCTCGGTTCCCGCATTGCGGACGAGACTTCAGATAGCCTAAAGAAGATCGTCGCCGACATCAGCGAGTCCAACCAGCTTATTGAAGAAATATCGCGCTCCTCGGAAGCGCAATCGATAGGCATATCGCAGATCAACACAGGTATCGATCAGGTCGCGCAGGTAGTGCAGCAAAACAGCGCGACGGCCGAAGAAGAAGCCGCCGCGTCGGAACAGATGAGCAGCCAGTCCCAGTTGCTGCAGGAACTGATTGCGCAGTTTAAACTAAAAGGCGCGGGCACGGGCGGCATGATGTCGCTCGAAAGCCCCGCGCAAATTGGCCTGCCGGAAAGAACCGAGTATTAGCGTCATTGCGGCCCCCGCGCCGCAATCCCACTACTTCTTCCTGAACCTGAGGTAAATCACAATCCCAAGCAACAGCGTCACGCCGATAATTACAGCATTGATAATCATGCTGTAACCATGAGCGGGCGCTGTTGCTTCGTCAGCGCGAACAAGCCGCTAGCTACCCTCTTCCGCATCAGCAGACGCCCCCCATCTCAACTCCAGCCGCTTGCTGAAGTACTGATAGACGAAAGAGATTGCAATCAGCGTTATCCCAAGAGCAAAGTATGAAATAATCCTGTAACCCTCCGTCAAACTTGCCAGATCGATCAGGAACAACTTTGCGACGGACAGTATAGCCAGCCCCAAACCGAACCTGCGGATAAACGAGTAGCGGCGCGCGAAACCGAAAATAATCCACGCAAGCGCCGTCAAAACATATATGATGCTGATTGCGGCGCTGGAAAAGGACAAGCCATATTGAGCGATCAGGTTTTGCGTCAAGATGACCACGAAATACCCGGAAATCGCCAGAGGATACCATTCTACGCCAAGCTTGCGCCCCGTAACAGCCATAGTCATAATGTCGCGCAAAGCGAAAACGGACATCACGCCCGTTACTAAAATAACGGCAGTCCCGATGACAGTCACGCCGAAAGACGGCGTGCCGGCATGGAAGTACAAGCGGGCGACAGGCGCTATCGTCGAGTTCATAGCCGCAAGCGTTATTATGCCAATCGCGTAAAGCACGATAGACAAGATCTTGATACCCAAACCGGAAAGCAGCTTGATCCGCGGATAGGCATACGCAAGCGCGAACGTCACGACCACAGCCAGCGCGCCAAGCAGATAATCGAGATTGTAAACAGCCTGTCCGCGGAAAGAGGGATAGAGCGCGTCCCACAGCTCTTTGAGAATCATATACATTGCGAAAACCCATACATTAGCGAGGGCGAAATGCTTGTAAATCCTCTCAAACTGCCCGGCCATAATCTTCTTGGACATATACGCGCCCAAAATGACCAGGCTGCCGAGCGTTATCGCAGAATACTTATAGACGAAGAGATAATGGCTAACCCATGTGCAGTCAAACAGGAGGAACGCGCCCAGGCACAAAGCGCCGATTATCAAGCCGGCAAGCTTAAGCCTCTTCTCGTTACGGATAACCCCATACGCGGCAAGCAAAACCCCTTCCGCCAGCCATCCGAGCGACAACCAAACGCGATCGAACTGCAAAGGAACTATCAATACTACGAAAGCAAGCCCTGTCAAGTAGAACAGGGCGCTTGTAATGCGCTCCTCTCCGGAAAACAGCTTCGTTATAACTCTGCCAAGCGACAGGTAAACCACAGCAAAGGCGACCGCAAGCAACCCGATGTAGTCGAGCAAGGAGAAGCTGTAGAACGCCCAGTACATCATCAGGCTGCTGAAAAATGTGTTGATTGCCAGCAGTCCGACGTCCAATTTGCTAAACTTCGCCTTGGTGAGGTAAGTGCTGATGATCGGGATGGCTGTGTAGATCAAAAACGCGAAGAACACATAGACAATGGTCAAAGTCATATCCAAGACGTCAGTCGAACCGAGCAAACTGTAGCAGATGTAGAAAGTAGCGATAATGTTGAGGTACATGCCGCCAAATGACAAGACGCGCCACTTCTTGCGAAATGAGAACAGCAAAGCGAGCAGGTTCAGCACGATGAAGTAGACCATGGAGCCATAGGTCGCGGCAGCATCGGCTCCGAACGAGTACATAGGCAAGTAGCCGCCAATAAGCGCGAATACCGCAATCGTCTGCGAGTTGTAGCGGTTGGAAAGAATAAACGCGACAGCCGTTATCAGGACGCACACGGCGATAGCGGGGTACATCGGCAGAATTTCCAGGATAAAATAGCTTGTCGCCAATGCGGCATAAAGGATTCCGACGCCGCCGGCGGAAATGCCAAGAGAGAATACATTCGGCTTCTTCCTGCTGAGAATCTCGCCGGAGATCAGCATTATTGCGCCTAAAGCGAATAGCATAGCGCCTTTTAGCGGAGCGGATAACTGCACATAAGCAAACCGCGCCAGAGTGATCGCTCCGACGATCAGCAGCAGCACTCCAACAGTATTGAGGACCTTCAGCCCCACGAATCTTTCGAGATTGTTCTTCTTTGCTATCTCGCGCACTTGCTCATCGCTGATTTGCTCGCTCTTCAACGCTTCGAGCTCATCGAACTCTTCTTGCGAGAAAGCGCTTGACATCTGCGCGGCGTATGCGCGCACTTCCGCGACTCTGCTGTCGAGTATATACGACAGCTCGTTGAGCCTGGCATAGGTTTCGTCATAGAGTGAGAAGTTATAGTGGGCCAGAGCTCCCCGAATGTAGTCTATGCGCGCCTTGACGTTATACTCAAGCGCCGATAACCTGTTGAGCTCCCCGTACACGCCTGTACTGAAATAGACGTTGAGCTTTTGCGCCGTCGTGTTGACGATTTTCACTCTCTCGTTGTAAATCTGCGCGTAAAGGGCGCTCTTCAGATTCGCGTTCTCACCTGCAAGCATAGCGGCGCTATTGCTGATCTGCTCGAAATCCGCGCGCAGTTTATCGAGCTGAGCCTTCAGCTCCGCGTTCTCCTTAACCAGGTCGCTGTCCTCGATGGACCGGCGCTCAGCCTCGAGCTCAGCCAGCAGCTCCCTCTGGCGCTCTATTATATTCTTCAGGTTATCTTCCGCACCCATGTCATATCTCCGGGCAACACAGTATTATTGCGGCTATTCTACCACTAAGACGCGCATCTGGCAAGGTGCTGCGGTTCCGGATGCTCGTCGGCAATATTTCTTGACAGTTTCGACCTAATGTATTAGAATGCTCTGGAATCCGGGCAAGGTGGTAAGAAAATGGCAGAAACTCCGGAAAAGAAACCTGTCTATCGGGTAGAGATGAGCGGCATACACAAACACTTCGAAGGCGTCAGCGCGCTGCAGGACGTCCATCTTGGCGTGCTGCCGGGCGAAATCCACGCCGTCGTCGGAGAGAACGGCGCCGGCAAATCCACGCTGATACGCATCCTCTCCGGAGTGCTCACCGCAGACAAAGGCGAGGTCAAAATCGACGGCAGCATAGTACGCTTCGCCGACCCGAAAGCCGGAATACTCGCCGGGATATCCGTTATATACCAGGAATTCGCGCTGGTTCAGCACCTTACGGTCGCGGAAAACATCCTGCTCGACGAGTTCCGCTCGAAACGCTTCGTCAACTGGAAAGACATGCGCAGCAAAGCAAAACGGCACCTTGAAGAGCTCGGCTTCGGAAACATCCCCGTCAACGCGCGGGTCAGCGAACTATCCGTCGCGTACCAGCAGGTCGTTGAAATATGCAAAGCGCTTATCCGCAATGCCTCAGTACTTGTGCTTGACGAACCGACGGCCGTTATGACGAACAAAGAAGTCGAGCAACTCTTCACGCTGCTCAGGGACCTGCGCGCGAAAGGCGTCTCGATAATATATATCTCCCACCGCCTCGACGAAGTATTCAGCATCAGCGACCGCATCACCGTCCTGAAAGACGGCAAGAACGTCACGACCGTCAACACCTCCGACATCGACAAAAACCAGCTTGTCACATATATGATCGGCCGCGACCTCAGTTCGTTCTTCCCTGCGCGCGAGTCCAATATCGGCGAAGTGGTACTCCGCGCGGAGAACATACGCGCGGGGAAGGCAGTACAGGACATAAGCTTCTACGTGCGCGAGGGCGAGATACTGGGCCTCAGCGGGCTTGTCGGAGCGGGCCGCACAGAGTGCGTCAGGGCAATCCTGGGGATCGACAAGCTCGACGGCGGCCAAGTCACGCTCAACGGCGAACCAATCCGGATGAACTCCGCCAGCGACGCCTATTCGCACGGCATCGGCTTCCTGCCGGAAGACCGGAAGAACCAGGGCGTGCTGCTGCGCCGCCCGATATATCAGAATATCACGATATCCTGCATGAAACTGCTGACGTCGTTCGGAATAATCCGCAAAAAAAGAGAACAGCCCGTAGTAGAGAAATATATCCGCGAACTCGCCATCAAAACCGCCGCGCCATCGAACAACGTAGAAAGCCTCTCCGGTGGAAACCAGCAAAAAGTAGCGATCGCGAAAATACTGGCCGCGAACACAAGGGTACTCTTTCTTGACGAACCGACGCGCGGAGTCGACGTCGGAGCGAAAATCGAGATCTTCAAAATCATAAACGAACTTGTAGCGGAAAGATTCGCCGTAGTGATGATCTCATCAGAGATGACAGAGATCATCGGCATGTGCGACAGAGCCGTAATAATCCGCGAGGGGCGAAGCGTCGCGGAGCTTGATAAAGAAGAGTTCACAGAGCTTAACATAATCCGTCATACTATGGGCGTAAGAGGGGAAGTTTGAAAAATGTCATCTGATAACGGCGCTGCGCCACCGGTTGAAACGGGCGAAGCAACTACAGTACAAAGGATATCCGTACGCACGTTTTTGACGCGCTACAACGCGATAATTATCCTCGTGCTGCTTTTTATCGTATCAACTATAATATCGGATAAGTTCCTTACATCGGTCAACCTGTTCAACGTGCTGCGCCAGCAGGTTCCATACCTGATAATAGGCATGGGCATGATGATGGTAATAATCACCGGCGGCATCGACCTGTCAGTGTGCTCCGTGGCTGCAGTCAGCAGCATCCTGATCGCCTACTCAATGAAAAAATGGGGGCTGGGCGGAGGCGGGATCAACACCTGGCTCGCCATCGGAATCGGAGTCGGCGCCGGCGCAGCCTTTGGCGTGGTCAACGGCTTTTTGATCGCAGGGCTCAGGATGCCCGCGTTCATCGTCACGCTCGCTATGATGTATGCCGGAGAAGGCGTCGCATATATCATCACGCAGGGCAACACAGTAATGCTCGAGGCTTCGAGCGGAGGCTACTCGGACCTTGTCGGCTTTGCGATGGCGACGACGCCCGGAGGCCTGCCATACGCCGTTGTGTTCGCCTTCCTGATTGCAGCCATATTCTTCTTCGTTATGAAATATACGACATTCGGCCGCATGGTATATGCTATAGGCTCGAACGAGACAGCCGTCAAGCTCGCGGGCATTAACTCTAGGAGGCACCTTTTCTTCGTATACCTGCTGTCCGGAATCCTGTGCGGCATTGCCGGCGTCATCATAACCTCGCGCTCAGGCAACGCCTCCGCGCTGACCGCGCGCGTCGATTACAACATGAGCACGATAGCCGGCGTCGTTATCGGCGGCGCCAGCCTTTCAGGCGGCGAAGGCACAGTGGTAATGACGGTCGTGGGCATCTTTGTCATAGCCCTGATAGGCAATATAATGAGCCTGATGAACATACCCTCGTTCCCGCAGATGGTCGTGAAGGCCGTCGTAATAATACTCGCCGTCCTGCTCAAGAGCCTGAGCAGCAAGAAGCACGCATAGCAAAGCAAGGTAACTGTTCAGGTACCCCGTCCAGACAGAGTAAACATGGGCGGCTCCGCCCATTTTGCTAATAGAACATAGAAACCAGAAAGGAAAGTACTATGAAAAGAAGCAGAATCCTGACCCTGACACTCGCGATCCTCTTTGTAGTCGCGCTGCTTGCAGGCTGCAACAAGGATGAGACACCGTCCACCAGCCCGAGCGCATCGGACTCGCCGAGCGCGAGCGCATCGGAATCCTCCGCGCCGCCGACGCAAACGAAATCCTCGCTTGAGCAACTCCTGGCGATGGAGAACAAACGCCCGCTGGGCGGCGTGCAGCCCGCATTCCAGGAAAGCCGCGCGCACATCAACAAGGCGCTGCCCATCGACAAGACGAACTCCGACCACATAACCATTGCATGGGCAAGCGCGTCGCAGGGCTCGTCATTCTTCACGGAGATGGTGAAGTCAGCCAAAGCGAGATGCGACCAGTACGGATATGAGTTCCTGATCCAGGTCGCAAACTTTGACGTCAACCTTCAGATGACGCAAATCGAGAACTTCCTCACACAGGATATCGACTTCCTCGTCGTAAACGCCGTTGACATCGACGCGACTGTCAGGTACTACGAGCAGGCCGTCGAAAAAGGCGTCCCCTGCTTCGTGGTAGGCCCGACGGCTGCGAAGCCGGAGTACCCGCTGGTCACGACCGTGCTTTCGGGCAGCTTTGAGTCCGGATTCGTCGTGGGCGAGTATCTTGCGGAAAAGCTCTACAGCGAGTATAACGGCAAAGAGCTGGAAGTCGGCTTCGTATTCAGCCGCGCGGACGACGCGGACTCCAACAGCCGCCCCTGCGGATTTGTAAGCGGCTACCTGTTCAAACAGGCTGCGCTCAACGGGAAACCGTACGCCTCAAGATGGGATGCGGTCCTCGAAGCGTATACTGTCTGGACAAGCACAGTGCAGAGCGGCTCCGGCAAAATCGACGGCATCATGAACCTGCTGGGCTACGAGGCAGCCGGCGCCACTGACGCCAACTCCGGGCAGGATGCTGCCGGAAAGCTGCTGACACGCTACCCGAAGATGAACCTCCTGTTTGCGGACACAGACTCCCTCAGCCCCGGCGTCCTTCAGGAAATCGAGCAGAGGGGCTTCGTACCGGGCAAGGATATTCTCGTAGCAACCGGCGCTGACGGCGCGGACTACAACCTCGTGAATATTCTGGCGGGCAAAGTCATCGCCACAGGCACAAACGCTCCGTACTATACCGGTGAAGGCGTCGTCGAAATCATCCATATGATCCTTGACGGATATGACGCGAACAACCTACCGGCAAGCTCATACACGCCGACATACTGCGTAAACGTCGACAACATCAACGACTACTACGATCCAGATCTGGAGTTTGCCCCGGCGGTTCCGTGGGACGTCATGACGATCGACGAGTACAACGACTACAACGCGAACAGGTAGAAGCGCAAAGCGTTTAGGCGCCGCTGGCTGTTAATGCAGCGCGCGCTGCAAACATCAAAGCATAGCGAACGAGGAGGGTGCATAGGCACCCTCCTCGCGATTCGATGAACAATGGCAGTACCCAGCCTTGCCCTCTTATGAGTAGTGGCAGCACCCATCCCTGCCCTCTGAAGAGCAGTGGCAGTACCCAGCCTTGCCCTCTGAAGAACAGTAGCAGTACCCAGCCTTGCCCTCTTTAGAAAAGAGGTATTCTGCGGCGGCGAAGTCGCGGCTTGAATGCGTCAGTTGTCGTAATCCGTGAGCCTTGCCATGCAGCGCTGCCCGAAATACTCTGAACCTTCGTTAAAATCGAACATCGGGCGCGCCAAATCTGCCTCGCCGGTATGGTACCCTGACGTATTAAGCAGCGCATAGACTCCGATTTTCCCATCGTTATCGCCGGCAGGTCTATAGATAATCGCAACATTATTGTTCAGGCCGCTTGTAGTTTCGGCTTGCATTGAGCTAAGTATCTGCTGCGTGACAGCCGGGTTGTTCGTCACTGTTTGGAACTCCTGCAAGCTGTAGCCCTTGAAAGTAGCCGAGTCCAGATAGAGGATGTAAATCTCGCAAAGGTCCGCTGCAAACAGATATGTACCGTCCATTAATTCTGTATAGTGGCGCTCGAGCATGCTTGGGAATATGAGCGGCCAGACCACATTATTGCTTGTTATGCAAAGATTCCCGAACTCAATATACGTGTGATAAGTGAGGTCGACATACATCTCCAGCGTGCCGTTCGCCCTGTAGGTACAGTATCTCGTTGACTCGTCAAACGATAGTTTCGTCCCCGGGCTTTCTCCCTGCATGTAGATTACATTCAAGTTCTGGGCGATCCGGTATAAATCTGTAGTGACATAGCGAATGAAGCCGCTGTTATAGGTCATATCATACGGCATTTTTCCCTCGGGCTTCCCGGGCAGCAGGATAGTGTCAATCAGCCGCGATCCATCCTTGCACTTGGCATTTACCAGAGCAGAATCGGTTATATGAGCTACGTTGTCGCGCAAGAACAGGTTAGACCGCATATATTGATCCTTGCAGCTTACTCCGATAATACCGAGTTCAAACGCCTTTTCTGCGGCGCTGCTCCAAACGAAGTCGCCCGCGCTGTCGTCATAGCCCATTGACCTGAGTATGAATGTTATGTACTGGTTTGCTGTCATAGTATCGCTGCCGCCAAAGCTCGTAGCCGAGTACCCTGAGGTAATGCCCATCTTTGCGGCATAAGCCACCTGCGCGCATGCCCAACCGGGAACGTCGGTGAATGGGCAAGGTAGATTCATCGCAATCGCTTCCTGCTCCTTGCCAAGCACCCGCAGGGTCATAATGACCCCTTCTGTTCTTGTCAGAGGCTTGTCCAGATTGAAGGAGCCGTTTGCCCCCAGAAACAAGCCTTTTTCCCATAAGGATTTTGCATTACTGGAATACATCGGTTTATAGCCGCCGAACACGTCCACCATATCGTAACCAAGACTAGCCGCGATATCCTCAAGCGTGGCGGGCTTACCATCCCATGTAAGAGTGCCGGAGCCTTGCGCTCCGGCTACTGGTATACACAGGGCGAATGCCAGGACAAGCGCGATAACGAGGCCGCCGGCCCGCCTGATAAGTGTCTTTCTCATATAAAACTTACCTTCCATTCTTCTATATGTTTTTTAATCGCCGCAAAGCTTTTTTCGCTCATGGAATGCTCCATCCTGCACGCGTCGCTTACGGCGGTTTTTTTATCGACGCCCAGAAAGATAAGCCAGTCGGAAATAAGAATATGCCTTTCATACATCGACGCGGCTATCTTCTGACCATTCTCGGTGAGTGTAATATAACCATCGGCGTCTATTTCTATTAACCCGTTCTCCCGCAAGTTTTTCATAGCTACGCTAACGCTCGGCCTCGTAAACTCAAGCTCATTCACAATGTCGATGGAACGCACCGGCTCTCCGCTCTGGCCGAGGATATATATCGTTTCCAGGTAGTTTTCTGTTGACTCTTGCGTTTTCAACAGCCCACTCCTCCTCAAGAGTTATACGCGACTAACAGGAGAATACCACTAAACCTGTGTATAATCAAGTGAATAGAGAAATTTCGATTTCCCTATTGACATTATTGTTAGTTTACGCTAACATGTGCTTAGTTAGTTAAAACTAACAGCCTTTCAGCCATCGAAGGGGACATGGAAATGTCACTAAAGGATATAGAAGTCGGGAAAAGCTGCCAGGTTATTGCCGTTGGCGGCGAGAAGGCGCTCAGGCGGCGGCTGCTTGAAATGGGTATAACTCCCCGGACAATTATAAAAGTAGTAAAAACTGCTCCGATGGGCGACCCTATTGAGCTGCTCCTGCGCGGCTATGCGCTGACGCTGCGCCTTGAAGACGCTTCAATGATCACCGTGGAGGAAGTATCGGCATGATATATGCGCTGGCCGGAAACCAAAACTGCGGGAAGACTACGCTGTTCAACCAGCTTACGGGCTCCAACCAGCGAGTCGGGAACTTCCCCGGCGTGACGGTCGATCAGAAAACAGGGACAATAAAAGGCCACAGCGGCTTGTCCGTCGTCGACATGCCCGGCATATACTCCTTGTCGCCATACTCAAGCGAAGAAATCATAGCCCGCGGTTTTTTGCTGAAGCAAAAACCGGATGGAATCATAAATATCATCGACGCGACAAACATCGAGCGCAACCTGTATTTAACCTTGCAGCTCATAGAGCTGCAAATACCAATGGTGCTTGCGCTCAATATTATGGATGAGGTGCAGGCAAATAACGGGAGCATTGACATACTGAAAATCAGGGAAGCCCTCGGGATCTCGGTTGTACCGATATCGGCGCTGAAGAATCAAGGCATATCCGAGCTGCTTGACCAGGCGATTGACGTAGCGGAGAATAGAAGGAAGCCTGAACGGATTGACTTCTGCCGCAATGACGAGGATTCTTCCGGCGCGGTGCATAGGGCGATACACGCTATATCGCATATCATCGAAGATCACGCGGATAAGCAGGGGATACCCGCTCGCTTTGCTGCGACAAAACTCGTCGAAGGAGACGAACCGATCCTTAAAAGCCTGCGCCTATCTGAAAATGAGTCAGATATGATAGAACACGCCGTCAAGGAGATGGAAACGGAGCTGGATACAGACCGGGAAGCGGCGCTTGCCGATATGCGCTACCGTTTTATCGAAGAAGTCTGCGCGGACTGCGTAGTGAAAACTCACGAAAGCCGCGAATACCGGCGCAGCGTCCGCATCGATTCGGTGCTGACCCACAAAATATGGGCGATTCCTGCTTTCCTGGGGATCATGCTCCTGGTATTTTTTCTGACGTTCGGCGTTGTCGGGATGCCGCTCAGCGATATACTCAGAGGTAGCATTATAAACTTGGGCGAAACGGTAGGCGGGGCGTTATCAGCATACGGTTTGAACCCTGTAATACATTCTTTGATTGTTGATGGGATATTTACGGGCGTTGGCACGGTTTTGAGTTTCATCCCCATCATTGTCACGCTGTTCTTTTTCTTGTCTCTGCTTGAAGACAGCGGATACATGGCAAGAGCAGCGTTTATAATGGACAAGCCTCTGCGCAAGATTGGGCTTTCGGGGCGCAGTTTCGTACCTATGCTGATGGGATTCGGCTGCACCGTTCCCGCTGTCATGGCCACGCGCACAATCCCAAGCGCGCACGACAAAAAGATGACGATTTTTCTCACGCCGTTTATGAGTTGCAGTGCGAAAATACCGATCTACGCCTTCTTCGCGGGCGCGTTTTTTGCAGGGTACCGGGCGGCACTGGTTATGATGAGCCTGTATTTAGTCGGCATATTGCTGGGAGTTCTGTCAGGGCTCGTGATGAATAAGACCGTTTTCAAAGGCGCGCCGGTTCCGTTTGTGATGGAACTGCCGAATTACCGTTTTCCGTCTGTACGAACGACACTCCTGCTTTTGTGGGATAAGGCGAAAGACTTTATTCGAAGAGGCTGCACCGTTATTTTCATAGCGACTATCATCGTTTGGTTTTTGCGCTCCTTTGACCTTCGTTTTAACTATGTCGATAGCAGCGCGGAGAGCATGCTCGCTGCCATAGGGAGGGGGCTCGGGGTTATTTTCGCACCTCTCGGTTTTAAGGATTGGCGCGTGGCGACCGGGCTCATTTCGGGCTTTGTCGCAAAAGAAGCGGTGATAAGCACATTGGCAGTCTTGGTCGGTTCCAGCGGAGCGGCCCTTGGCGACGTTTTGCAAAGCCTTTTCGTACCGCTTTCCGCGTACAGTTTTTTGATCTTCACACTGCTGTATACGCCGTGCGTGGCGGCAGTCGCAACTGTAAGGCGCGAACTCGGCAGTTTGAAGGGCACGTTCTTCATTGTACTATATCAGACGGGGTTCGCGTGGCTGGTTGCTTTTGTCGTATACCAGGTTGGAAGGTTGATTGTGGGGTGACGGTATGAATTTGATTGATTATCTCGTTCTCGGCGTAGTAGTCGCCCTCGTCGTTTGCGCTATAGCTTTTGTCGCGCACAAAAAAAAGCAGGGGAAGAGCGCATGCGGCTGCTGTCCGTGTAGCACAGAGCACAAGGGGGAGCACACGGGGACGGTTCTCTTGTGCTGTAAAGAATCTTGTGTTATAAAGTAAAGAAGCAACACAACCAAAACAAGAGCACAAGAGAACCGTCCCTATGTGCTACCTTAAGGAGTTGAAACAATGGTTGACATTACCGAAATATTAATCGACATTTGCTCGTTGCCGGGACCGCCGGGTTTCGAGGGCCCGGTCGCCGAACGTGCAAAGGAGCTGCTGGAACCTTTGATGGATGAGGTGTGGATTGACGTGCTTGGCAACGTCGTCGGTGTGCGCAGATGCGGCAAGGATAGTGCGGAGAAACTATTGTTTGACGCGCACATCGATGAGATCGGCCTTATTGTCACCGGTTCGGAAGAAGGGTTCCTGCGGTTCGCGGGGCTTGGCGGGCTGGATCCGCGCGCGCTGCCGTCGTCGGACGTTATGCTGCTTACAGACCCGCCAATCTACGGGGTGATAGCCGCGCTGCCGCCGCATGTTATCAAGAAGGAAGACGCCGACAAAGCAATTAAGATCGAGGATATGTTCATCGATATCGGGCTATCTGACGAGGAAGCGAAAAAGGCCGCGCCCCCCGGCACTCCGGGTGTGCTTGCTCATGGCGTCAGGCGTATGCGCGATAGCGGGCTCTGCGGGAAAGCGCTCGACGACAGGGCAGGATTCGCATCGATCCTGTGCGCGCTCGACATGCTGAAGGGAGAGGAACTGGACGTCGACCTGTACGTCATGGCAAGCGTTCAGGAGGAAGTTGGAGTACGCGGCGCGGGTCCCGGCGCGTATGCGATCGACCCGGCCAGATGCGTAGTTGTCGACGTCGGGTTTGCCAAAGCGCCGGATACGAAGCCGTCCGAGACGAACGAAACGCTGGGCGGAGGAGTCATAATCAGCCGCGGGCCAAACATGAACAGGCAGTTCACCGAAGATATCATCGCAACCGCGGTCGAAAATGACATAAAGCATCAAATCAACGTTGAGCCGGGCGGGGACAGCGGCACGAACGCCAGAGCGATACAGGTAGCGCGCTGCGGGGTTGCCACTGCGCTGCTGAGCATCCCGCTCAGATATATGCACGGGGCGCATGAGTATGTGCTGATAGAGGATATCGAATGTACGGCAAAATTGCTCTGCGAGTGCGCGAAGAAAAAGTAGAGCGAAGAGCTGCTGATAGCTTTCGCGCTATTTGAATGAAAAATACTGAGAGGTCAATGTTTATGATTGATACATTAAAGACGCTGTGTGCGTTGAATGGAGTCTCCGGTAATGAAGCGGAAGTCCGGGAGTACATCGTTGCCCGCGCGGGGAAGGCTTCCGATGACGTTGCCATCGACAATATGGGTAATGTTATAGTGTCCAAGAGAGGGAAGAAGACCCCGGAAAAGAAAATAATGCTGTGCGCTCACATGGACGAAGTCGGCGTAGTCTGCACAAGCATTACGGACGAGGGTTACCTGAAGTTTGCTATGTCAGGTAGCGTTGACAGGCGGGTCGTGGTCGGGAAAACTGTAGAATTCGGCAAGAATCGCGCGCTGGGATTGATAGGCTGCAAGGCGATTCACCTCAGCAAAGGCAAGGATATTGAAAAGGCGCCGGACGTCGAGGATATGTACATCGACGTCGGCGCCGGGAACCGCGAGGAAGCGGAAAAGCTTGTAGCCGTGGGAGATACTGGCGCGTTTGACGGCTCGGTCGTCGAGTTTGGCGATGGTTTTATAAAGGCTAAAGCTATTGACGACAGGTTCGGATGCGCTGTGCTGCTGGACCTTATCGAATCCGAGCTGCCTGTTGACTGTACGTTCTCGTTCAACGTCCAGGAAGAAGTGGGGCTGCGCGGCGCATACACCTCGGCGTATCGCTCGGCGCCTGATATCGCGCTGGTTGTGGAGGCGACGACAGCGGCGGATATACCATCAGTACCTGAAAGCAAGAAAATCTGCAAGCTCGGCTGCGGCGCTGTTATCCCGTTCATGGACGGGGGCACGATATACGACAGGGAACTGGTTGGCATTCTAAACGGGCTTGCGGACAAGAACGGCATCCTGCGGCAGACTAAGAATGTTATCGCCGGAGCGACCGACGCAGCGGCGGTCCAGAGATCGCGCGCCGGCGTTAAGACCGCAGGGATAGCTGCGCCGGTCAGAAACCTGCACTCGCCGTCGTGCGTGGCTAAGATATCAGACTTGGAAGAAGTACTGAAGCTTGCCCGCCTCTTTCTCGCAGCACAATAGCACAAGGGGACGGTTCTCTTGTGCTGTCAAATACACAAGCAACATAAACAAAACAAGAGCACAAGAGAACCGTCCCCTTGTGCTCACGTTTCTTCCGCGTTGGCGTAATGCTCCGCGCGCGCCATGTAAGCAAAATCCATGAAGTAACGCTCGATACATACTGCGTCACCTTCAAACGTGCCGTCGAAGAATAAACGCAAAAACTCGTCGCGAGCGCGTAACACTTCTTTCAAGCGGTACGAGTATTCAGTCCCAACAAGGACCTCAACAGTTGCGCTGAACAAGTCGATTGCGCGGTCAACCGCGCGTTCCTCACGGAGCGCGTCTCCATCCCGATGCGCGACAATAGCCCTACCGACTTCAGAACCGATGTTGCCCATTTGCTCGTTGAACGTCAATCGCGCCCAACGCGCACGATCAAATCTATACTCACCCATCGACCTTCTCCGCCACGATATCGAGAATTGTCTGTCGAATATCAGGGTCATCGACACCGCGTGAGCGGTTATTCTGCATAGGGCGGATATTAACCATTGAGTCGAACTCGACGAATCTTTCGGTCCCAATGAACTCCGGCCAGAGGTTTATTCCCCATAAATCAGCCTGCTGTGAGCCTTGCTTAAGCAAGAACAACTCCTCGTCAACATGAAGCCCAGCGTCAAGAACCAGCAACCGACGCGATATATCGACAACACCCTTAACAAGCGGCTCCGACATTTTCTTGGACATCATATATAATTCTTCGGTTGTGATTCTATCCACAGATTTCAAATCTAGTCCTCCGTTTCGTCGTCGCAAACTCCACTCCACTCCGCCCTCACAAGTTCGGGCAGAGCACAAGAGAACCGTCCCCTTGTGCTCACGGGAGACGGTGCGACAGCACGCTCTCCCGCATACGGTAAACGTACCCGACACGCTCAAGTTCAGCTTCCAGCGGATGGTTGCGGGTATCGATATCTGCGTAAATCTTCCTGACGCCACATTCGTGCAATATGCGAGTCCCCTCCGCGAGAAGCGCCGCGCCATATCCTTTGCCGCGAAGCTGCGGAATTACTCCGACGTAGTTAATACCGCCTCTGTCATCATCAAACCTTTGAGGCAGGACCAGTCCGACGAGTTGGCTACCGATATATCCCAGTTTCCACCAGTCCGGATTATAGTCGAGCGCTTTCAAGCTGCTTACAAACTCGCGCGCCGCTGCGTCATCGCCAAGCAGCGCGGCATCGTTTGCCATCAACCTGTCAAGCGTCCCGACCGTGACTTCCCTGACAGTTTCGATAAATAAATGCTCGCCAACCTCAGCAACGCTCCGAAAAGTCATGGAGCCCTGCAAACGCGGCGCTTCGTCAAGCTCGTAAGTATAGTTTTTCTTCTCTTGTACGACCTCAAAACCTGCTTGCGCGAACAGGGCGAGCAGGTCCGCGTACTGCTCTGTGTCGTCGTACAGGTTGTAACGGATTGTCTTTACCTGCGCCCCGGCAGTGAGCCGGACAGCATCCTGCAGCAGCGCCGGCCCATTGGCGGCTCTTGCATCGACTATCGCAAAGTCGAGAATCTCGCTCTCATGCTCAGCGCCGGCGCAAAAACACACGCCGCCCTCCAGGCCGCCTCCGACCTCGAATACGAAGCAATCATCCGGGGCGATCAGGCCGCCTTCCGCCCAGCGTTTGATGTTCCGGCAGAAGAGCTGCAGGAACCCACCCGCAGCTTCAAGCTGCGCATAGTCACCTTCCGCGATTTTCCTAACGATCAAGCAAAAACCTCCCTGTTTCAAGTGTTTCCTTGATGTTCATTATATTGAAAATCTCCCAGAATATAGACCTCATCGGCTCTGCTGATTACGGAATTCCAGTTCGTTATCAACACGCTATGCATCTCTTCAAGGTCAGCAAATGGCCTGTCGCACATCTTGATAATATTAGTATGGCAAAAATGCTGGTCGCTAGTAAAATAGATCAGGTTCGTTCACCTCCGGACTTCGGTGAAGCAATCATACACCAGCTACAGGAAAATGTACATTTCTGCATTGTATCAATTCCATTACGGTTTCATTACAAGTATAATAAAATGCAATGCCCCATCAGAAACTGGACGTGCATTGCATGGTATGCTATTCAAATTATATCCCGAAATGCCTGTACCACTCTGCAATAATCGAATTGTAATTCGCCTTTATATACTCCATCGACCGGGAGAGTTCAGTGGGTGAGAGGTTGCTGCTGTTGTGGCACAGCTCAACGGAACCGTCAGGCTTGAGCCAGATTTTTGTGGCATTAGCTGTAGGACTGCCTTTGCAAACATGAATGTGGATCGGTTCAAGCTGTGTACCCGACTGCTCGTTGGACCAAAAGTAAAAAGATAGCCCTAAAAAGTCCCTGAGGGCTTTAGGCATTTAGACCGCCGCCTTTCTGGGCATAATCCCATATGAGCAGTGAGTTGTCCTTGAGATAGTCGGCCAGCTCAAAGAGTTCGTTTTCTGAAAAACCGTATGTCTTGCTAAATGAGCAAAAAGGGAGAGCGCATTCTGCAAAATCAAAACCTGTTTCATTAGGTCGTTCAAAGCGCGCGTATACAACACGCTGATTTTCGCTTACTGCTAAATCTGAGTGGGTCAGTACAACGCCATTAACAGTGGAGTAGTAATTCTTCACATTCGCCCACCCCAGTGACAAAAGTAAGACCGGGCTATTACCGCCTGGTCTTACCCGCATAACAGCGGTTGGTGGAGACGAGGGGGATCGAACCCCTTACCTCTTGAATGCCATTCAAGCGCTCTCCCAAATTGGCAAGTAAGGTGTCCTAAGAAAACCGATATTTCTTTAGGGCATTTCTCTTGCCAAAGGCTGGGAACACCTGCAATAGCAGCGTTTTAGAGGCTCAACCATGAACTCTCCATATTAACCAAACTGAGTCCACTCCAATTATCCACCTAATGACTTTCTATTCAAAGGACCTTACCTGAGCTTGACTTCGAAATAGCACCTGAATGGCATTCATGCCCCCAAGCGAATGGCATACAAAGCCCAAATCAATGGCAGTCTCATGCCCAAATGAATAGAATCCCAAAAGCCCTTATAGTCCCTAATATACAGCATCCTTGAATGCTTTGTCAATTTATTGTTGAAAAATCCTTCTTATAATTCCTATTGAAAAACTTCACCTT
>Ga0082212_10001302_pt1 | contig 36845 bp, 24 predicted proteins | sample TergutNt197P3_FD_71548 | JGI IMG/M metagenome (GOLD analysis project Ga0082212, IMG submission 71548) | Neocapritermes taracua P3 segment gut microbial communities from Petit-Saut dam, French Guiana - Nt197 P3 | ecosystem: Host-associated > Arthropoda: Insects > Digestive system > Gut ...
CAACCGCGACGTGCTCCTGAAAATCGTCAAGGACGGGGGCATCGTGACGGCCATACAGACTGCGTTCCCCATCGACATGCTCTACGACAAGGACCATTTCGTGTCGCTCCTTTTCTACATGGGGCTGCTCACCATCGAAAAGCCGGATTTTGGCAATTTTGTTCGCCTCTGCATCCCCAACTACTCCATACGGACAGTGTTCTGGGAATACATCTTGAAAATGGTGCAGGAGCGTTCAGCTTTCACCATCAATACCGTCGAGCTCAACCGTTCGGTTCAGGCGCTGGCGTTCGACGGTCAGGCCAAGCCGTTCATCGAGTACATCAGCCGTAACATTTTCAGGAAGCTGTCGAACCGCGACCTGCGGCAGTTCGACGAGAAGTACATCAAAATCATGATGCTGACGAGCCTGTTCCAGAGCGCCGCATACATTCCCGAAAGCGAGACGGAGACCGACAACGGCTATATCGACGTCTTCCTGCACCGCAATCAGCAGGTGAAAGAGGTGAAGTACGAATGGATATTCGAGCTTAAGTACCTCAAGGCAAGCGTGAAGAACATGGAACCCTATCGTCTCGAAGCCCAAGCGCAGTTGCAGGCCTACAGCGCCTCGTCGCGGATGAAAGACAGAAAGGACTTGAAAATAGCTGTGATCCTGTTCGTCGGCAAGAACAAATATGAACTGTTTGAGGGTTGAAAATTTATAACCTGCCTAAGTATTAATCAATAATGTTTGCGTCATGAAAAATTCGATTTTTGTTATTTTATTGTGCGTCCTTGCAGGATGCAACACAAGTGTGAAAACTCCGGAACCGCCCCTGCCGGAGGCAATCAAATCTTATAATATTGATTTCAACTGGGGCGAAGGCGGGCCGAACGCCTTTGCCGCTCCCGGATTATGGGCCGATGCAAATCCGCAGGAGCATATCAAGTGGTATGAAGACCTTGGATGCAACGTGGTACAGACGTTTGCCGTTTCGTGTAACGGATATGCGTGGTATAAGAACGGGATTATCCCCGAACAGCCGGGGCTGAAACATGACTTCCTGACCGAGATGGTCGAGTTGGGACACCAGCGAAACATGAAGATATTCGGATACTTTTGTGCCGGCGCCAATACCAAATGGGGGACTGACCACCCCGAATTGAGCTACGGAGCGCCAAGCTCGCCGCATATCCCCTTTACGACCCGCTATCTCGACTATCTATGCGCTTCGATCAAGGATGCCATTGAGAAAACCGGAATGGACGGTTTTATGATCGACTGGATTTGGAATCCGGGCGCTGCCCTGGAACCTTATCCGCCGCTCAAATGGTTGGCGTGCGAGCAGGAAATGTATGTCGAACTGATGAACCGTCCCTTTCCCGGCGTGAAAAGCATGACGCCGGAACTGGAACAGGAGTTCCGGCGCAAGGCGATTGCGCGATGTTGGAGGCGGGTGTACGATACGGCTAAGGCGACGAACCCCCAATGCCTGATATGGGTCACCTGCTGCCAGGTGACCAGCCAGGACCTGGTAGGCTCCGACATGTTCAGGGAAGCCGACATATTGATGAATGAGGAAGGCGACATCTCGCACGTGGAGGGCATTCGCAGTATTGTGGGCGAGCATACGCGTTTGATGACCTGTCTGGCTAGCTGGAACCACCAAGACCCCGCAACGATCATTCCGCAAGCGATCAATGCCCATATCGGTCTTTTCGGTTTCACCAAGCCCCAAATAAATTCCCTGTTGCCGCCGGTCTCCCTGTATTTGTCGAAGCCCGTGAACGAATTTGAAAGGGACAACCGGAACATTGCCTTTTTCGCCCGTATCTACAATAACCTCGACCTCGACTATGTAAAAACGGAAAGATAAACGATTTTTTTTAAAAGTAAATAAATATGAAACGTTACGGAAGCGTTATTAAAGTAGTGCCTGAAAAACTTGAAGAGTACAGGCAGTTGCATGCCGCCGTATGGCCGGGCGTGCTGGAGATGATTCAAAAGTGTAATATCCGCAATTATTCCATCTACTACAAGGATGGTTACCTGTTCAGTTATTTTGAATACTACGGCGATGACTACGCCGCCGACATGGCCATGATGGCTGCCGACCCGGAAACTCAGCGGTGGTGGAGCGTATGCGAGCCATGCCAGCAACCTTTAGACACGCGGGCGCCGGGCGAATGGTGGGCAGTCATGGAAGAGGTATTTCACATCTGACCCACTACTTTGTTCGTTTGGTGTCTCTTCCTTCCCAGCCCGTTTTACCTTCCTCGACATATAGCTCGGTAACGGTACGCGAGACGCGCTCGTCGACCTCTTCCATCAATTGAATGCGCAGGGGGGCGGTCAGTTTTTGCTGCCACTCAAGTACTGGGGCGTAGGGTTGCGCGCCCTTGTCGGTCTCGTACAGCAGGTAGGCCCACCGTTCGGTAAAGAAATTGCCTTTCAGCGCCGGCACTAATTGTTGCATGTTGGATGATATGAACGGCAGTGACAGCGCCCTGGCCCAATAAATCCAGGGGCCGCCCGTGATATAGAAATACGGGTTCAACAGCCGTGCTCTGTTTTCAAGTCCGGTATTCGAATAATTCAGCTGGATACCTGCAAAACCGATGCCGGTCTCCTTGTTGTAGAAGCTGATCCAGGGCACGTCGTCCAATATCTTTACGTCCGTCAGTTCCGGCATGTTGGTTACGTCGTATTCCATGATCTTGCCCCGCAGTGCATCGTACCACGCGGCATGGGTGATCAGTTCCCTTTTTATCACGACTTCCGCATTACGCAAGGCATTGACCTGTACGGTTTCGTTGATTCGCAGGTTCGTCGTACTGATGAAATAGGGCTTGCCGGAAAAAAACTCATACCTGACGGAGGCGTCTACCTCCGGGATATCCCTCAGCGGCCCCCACACATCGCTGAACGAGATGACGGGGCCTGTATTAAACTGTACATTTTCAGGCGGATTCCAATCGGAGGTATGCGTCCAGGGGGCGGGTGGCGCATAGACTTCCGGGTTCCAGTGGATGGCTCCGTTTGTTTCCAACCGGTGATACAGCGGATGTTGCGGTCGGGCTTTCAGGGTAAGCTGGTCGAAATGGCCCGACAGCGGATGCAATGCCACCTGGATACGGTTGTTGTCAATTTGCAGGCCGGGCGCTTCGCCGCTCATCTTCAAGTCGGTGTCGTACGCCTTGACCATGGCCTCCTTGTTGCCGTAATAGACTAAGAAGATACGGCTGCTTCGTGCCGGCACATCGGCTAAGAACGCCACCCGCGTCGATACAGAAGGCATCCACACGGGCACATCCCTTGTCGGTACGCCATTTTCGTCGGGCGCCAGGTCGTCGTCAACTAAATATTCCTGGATGTCATACACCTGGGAGGTTATTTCCTTGACGGACTTCGTGACCGGATCAAAAGCGACCACGCGGATTTCTCTTTTCAGGTCGGTCACTTCATCAGGATAGAAGGGCAGCAGCACTTCGACAGGCTCTGCCGTCCGGTCGATGCCTGCCGTTTCGCTCAACACCACCGACTTGTATTTTTTCCATGCGGTGTCGAAGATGCTTCCCGCCGGGGCGGTAATCGTTTGCGAAGCGGAGAGTATCACGTCTTTGGGGTCGTGTTTTATGTTTTTCTTCAAGCGAACCGTCACTTTGATGTCGTATGTTTTACCGGGTTCCCATTTTACCCAACCGATGACCGTCGGCGTGCTGTACACTTTGTTGTCCTGCGACAGACCGGCGCCCGAAGGCGGACGGTTTGTGAGGTGCGGGAACGAAAGGTCGCCCAGGTCATGCTCCGGACGCAGGTCGGTATAGCGCAACGTTTGACCGTCGACCGCCATTTCCACTTCGATCATCGAGCTGTAAGGTAGTTCGAGATCGGCTTTCACATGATAATAAGGGATAGCTGGAACGGGATAATTGACTTCCAGCGTAACCATATTCAATTTCTGTCCGTTTGCCACAGAATGGACAAACAGGTTGCAGAGGCATAAAATGATAAAAAAACGTACTGTCTTCATGTTGATAATTGAATTTTAAAAGATTAAAAATATTTCGGGGGACAAACGTACATGAAAAAGTTGGATTTTCCAAGCGCGTCGAATAAAAAAAGGGTATTTTTATGCTTTTGTTTGCCTTTTCAAAATAAACGCCTATCTTTGCATCAAAATTTTGCATCTATGAAAAAAGAACTTGGAAAGGTTTTGATTGACATTGCCAAACTGGTCGTTGGAGGTGTGATACTCGCCGGATTGATGAGACAAGACATACCGCCAGTTTTTTGTTTGCAGTCGGTAGCACTGCAAGCATTATAATGATTACCGCCGGACTTGTTTTAATTTCATGGCAGGAAAAAACCGATAAAAAAACCGATAAAAAAAACGATTGATATGGAACTGATTTATTTTTTCTCCTTTTTGGGAGCCGTCTCGCTCGGCATACTCATCTATGCGCTTGTATCCATGCGCAAGGAAAAGCACGCAAAACAGTAAATAAATGGCTACAATCAGACCGCCATCTGTGCGATTTATGCCATTATTTTAATTTTTCGGAAATTCCAGCATTTCACTGGGGCGCAGTGATCAAATTCCTGTCGCGCAGTGCTTGCAGCCCCTTCTCCCAATGACCGGCGGAAGCCCACATATAGTAGGAAAAATACGAAACGGTGTTTTGATACAACGGGAGCCAGGGTTGGAACTCCACATAATAATGGCGCGCATCGGCATTCGAGGGATGGTTCATCCACATGTGCAGAAAATAAGGTCGCCTGACAGGAAAGGCGCCAATAAACGAGACGTCCTCCTTCGTGTCGTACCCTGCATTCCAGCCTTCTTTCAGGTAAAAAATTCGACCGTAATACTTTTCGGGCTTCATGATATATTCACGGAGGCCATCCAGTTCGGGGATGGTGTAGATGTCTTCCACGCCATGCGCCTTGCCCAGTTCCAATATGGGTTGAGGGCCGAGCACGTTCATTTCCGGATTAATCATGCAGAGTGCAAAGCGAACCTCGAGCAGGGGCGAATTGCCATACAGCGTAAAAATCTTTTCTATCTTGTTGCCGAAGTAGTCGGCGGTCATTTTCACCTGCACATAATCACCCTCTTTTTTAAGCATTTCGGCACCGTATACTTTATGGGTCTCAACGCTGGCCTGTCCAAGGAAGTCTTCAAAACCGCCGTAGGGATAATACCCCCGTTCGCGGAACGGACGGTCGTCGTCGCCCGATTTTTCAGGCCACAGCTTGAAGAACACATTGTCGTTTCTTTCCTTTACGATGTACTCGATGACCCGTGCGCCGGTAGTCAGCAGCGTTACCCGTACATGGTCGTTTTCCATCCGGTATTCGTCGATGCCGTCATTGTTCAAATCGACGGTCGTCAGCTTGGCCGTCCCCGTGTTGCCATCGATGCCCAGTTGCGTGAAAGCGGTTACTCCCATGGCTTCGGTTTTTACGGCGTAACGGCCGGGTTTTTGTTTGATGTCAAAGGTGACGGTTTTATGTGCGCCTTTTTCGACCTGGATAGATTGTTCAGCTGAGAAAACAACCCTGTCAGGATGGTCCTGTTCGGTCATGGTTAGTTTTACGGCTACCGACGGTTCATGGGTGATGTTATGAACGGTGACGGGAAACTGCAGTCCTGACGAAGAGCCGTACAACAGCTGATGCGTCGAGATGGCAGGCGGCATGTCCATCGACGCTAGGGTTGCTTTGGATGCGTTGTCCCAGTCATACTGCACGACAACGGCATTGAGGCGCGCCATCGCTTTCTCCGAAGGGTTGATCTCGAACACAAGGTTTTTCGTACTGCCGGCAGGCAGTTGAAGCGTCAGGGCGGTATTGCCGGATACCGACAGTTGTTCGGGCAGCTTCACCGTCAAGGTTCCTTTGATGGCGTGCGGGTACAAATTGCTGATGGCAACCTGTAACTGGTGTCCTTCCACAACAACATTCAGATTCACCCTGTCTCCAAAATATTCCTCCAGATAGACCCTGTCGAGCAGTAGTAGCTGCATCGCTTTCCGGTAGACGTCCGGTCCCATGATGAACCCGTTCTCTGTGATGGCCACTGCACGCCTGTCCATGATGGCCTCCCACATCTTTGAGCGGTCGAAGGCATCGCCTTTTCTAGCAAACAGTACCATGCTGTTAGCGGTTCCGTCCAAGAGCGAACCGGTATTGATGACAAAAGGCATGTCGCCCTGATTGATTTGAAGCGCATGGCCTTGCGTTGCGAAATAGCCGTCGAAATCCCGATTAGCCGACTTGCTGCCGCCGTTGTCGCTGCCGTCGCGTTTGCCGCCTCCGGCGCTGCCCGGGGTGTAGTTGCGGAACAGGTATCCATTTTTAGCCTTGGCGAATTTTTGCCACGAATCGCTCTCAAACATACTCTGAACCTGCAATCCGTCGTAATCATCGCAGCCGAAGACGGGCGAATAGCCGACGTCGGTCACAACGGGGAGATTGACCTCGTCGATCCAGCCGGCTATCTCGTCTTTGGCTAAAAACTCCATGTATCCGTTGAAGACAAACCAGGAGTTGCCCTCGTTCATGCCCTGACCTATCACGTCGAGCGGATTGCCCGGCGTGCAGGTCACGCTTTTAATGAGCGTTTCGGCGCCGAACCAGCCGCGTTTCAAGTCGAACGCCTTCAACACACGCTCCGTATCTGCCAGCAGGGTCTTGAATTGGTCTATCTGTTCCCGTTCCGTTCCAAGCACGACATACAGGGTCTTTTTTCCGTTTTCGAGCACGAATGCTTCCAAAGCCGAATAATCGTCGGCTTTTGTTTGATGACTGTTCAGGATGGCGGGCGTCCGCCTGTTTTTTGCATGCAATCTTTTCCCCGTTTCAGATGTCGGGTCTGTAAAAACGAGCAGCCGGGTTGACGAGGCAAGCGCAGCTTGGAGTTCATCAACCGACGGATTGTCGAGCGCCGTATAGGAAGCGCTTGCCAGTCCATGAAAAAACCCCTCCTGCATTTGCAATCCGGCAATCCCCAATTTCGTTGCAAGATCATATTTCGATTGCAGCATGGTTTTTTCCACATCGGGGATGTTCATCTTGAAAAGATTCCCGTAACGAAACTGCTTGCGATACGTATCCTGCCAATAATTCGTGTAACCGTTGAATGTAAACGGGTTGACAACGGCAAGTTCGCCCTTGTTGTCATCTTTAGCCTGAAAGCCGTCGATCGATGTGTCGGACGAGCAGCCCGCGATCAAAAGCAATACGGTAATAATCAAATAATTTTTCATTTCTTTAATTTTTCAATAGTGATGGTGATAATTTTATGCAAATATAAGGATTATTTATTTCATAAACCGAATTTCAGTTGAACAATTTCCATCATTGCTTCCGTTCGGAGGAAGCAATGATGGAAAACGGGACACGTAATTGGTATCAAGGTAGCACTTTCCATCGTGCACCAAAATAAAAAAACGTCAAAAAATTGGCCGTTTGAAAATAATGTTTTTACTTTGCGTCGGTATTAAATAATTTTAAGTCTTGATGTCTATGAGTTTTTTTGGTGATTTTACGACTAAGGTTGATACGGTCGGAGGAAGTATTTGGTTGACGGCTTGTGTAGCCCTCATTCCAATTTTGTATTTGTTTTGGGCGCTTGCCGTTCGGAAGATGAAGGGATATGTTGCCGGGCTGACGACCTTGTTGGTGGCGGCGTTGTTGGCGGTTATTTTTTTCAAGATGCCCGTTGCCATGACTGTCATGATCTCGTCGTATGGCGCCGTTTACGGTTTCATGCCCATTGGCTGGATTATCTTGACGGCGGTATTTCTGTATAAGATTACTGTCAAGACCGGTCAGTTCGACATTATCCGCAGCTCGATTGTCGCCATAACGGATGATCGCCGCTTGCAGGCGATACTCATTGCTTTCTGTTTTGGCGCTTTTCTGGAAGGGTCAGCCGGGTTCGGGGCGCCGGTAGTCATTACTGCGGCGTTATTGATTGGCTTGGGCTTTAAGCCTTTGCATGCGGCGGGGTTGTGTCTGATCGCCAATACGGCCCCTGTAGCGTTCGGGTCAATCGGTATTCCCATCACGACTTACGGCAATTTCGGGTATGACGTGCCGGCCATCTCGGCGATGGTTGGCCGGCAGTTGCCGTTTATTTCGTTCGTTATCCCGTTCTATTTAGTCTTCATCATGGCCGGATGGAAAAAAACAAAAGAAGTGTTTCCGGCCATTTTAGTTGCTGGCGGCACCTTTGCCGTGGTACAGTTTTTAGCGTCCAATTATATTGGACCCGAACTTCCGGATATCCTTTCGTCGCTGGCCTCTATCATTGCCTTGACGGTTTTTTTGAGGTTCTGGAAGCCGAAAAACGCTTACCGCTTTGAAAATGAAAAACTGACGGATGCAGCGCCTGCAAAGTATACCGGCAGACAGATTTTAAAAGCATGGTCGCCCTATATCATCTTGACGGTTTTGGTCACGATGTGGGGAACGCCTCAAATAAAAGCGATATTGAATCACAGCACGTTGACATGGGTGCAGGGTGTGCCGGCCGTGATGGGACACCTGTTCAATGCGGCAGGCGTCCCGACCGTCCTACAGTACAACATACCTTTTCTGGGATTGGCGGGCACGGCAGTCTTGATATCGGCTGTCATCACCAAGTTTATATTGCGACTGCCATGGATCGACTTTGCTAGGATTTTTGGGGAGACATGCAGGGAGATAGCGTGGCCGCTGGTAACTGTCATGTCGATATTGGCATTGTCCAACATCACGAACTATACCGGCATGATGCTGGCTTTGGCGACAACGCTCGAAAACTCCGGCGTGGTATTCCACTTCCTGTCGCCGGTTCTTGGCTGGCTGGGCGTGTTTATCACCGGTTCGGACACGGCTGCCAACAATCTGTTTGGCCCCTTGCAGTATGAAACGGCCCAAAGCGTGGCGATGAATCCGGTACTGGCGCTTGCCTCAAATGCTTCGGGCGGCGTGATCGGTAAAATGATTTCGCCGCAATCGATTGCGGTTGCCGGTGCGGCGGTCGGGCTGGCCGGCAAGGAATCCGACTTGTTTCGCTTCACCATCAAGCACAGTTTCATCCTGTTGTTTATTATTTGCGTGATTACATTCCTGCAATCCAACCTGTTGTCGTTTATGGTTCCTTGAGCCTGCATATAAAAAAAGTTATAAAACATAAATAAATAAAGTCATGAAGATAGTTGTATTAGACGGATATGCGTTAAATCCCGGCGACCTTTCCTGGGATGGATTGCAGAAGTTCGGCGAATTGGTTGTCTACGACCGGACGCCGGCAGATAAAATAATGGATCGGGCAGCAGGGGCCGAAATCGTTTACACCAACAAGACGCCCCTGAGCGGTGAAACGCTCAACAGGCTTGCTGCCTTGCGATATGTTGGCGTTCTGGCGACAGGATATAACGTCGTAGACACGCAGGTGGCAAAAGAAAAAGGCATCACAGTCACGAACATTCCCGGCTATGGTACCGATTCGGTTGCCCAGCTGACATTTGCCCTGTTGCTGGAACTGTGTCATCGCGTGCAGTATCACAGCGATTCGGTCATGCGGGGCGAATGGTCGCAGTCGGTTGATTTCTGCTACTGGAATTATCCGTTAGTCGAACTGGCCGACAAGACGATGGGCATCATAGGTCTTGGGAGCATCGGCAGCAAGGTGGCCGAGATAGCCGCCTCTTTCGGGATGGATGTTATCGGATACGACAAAGTCGAGACCGACCGGTCGCGCTTGAGAAACTTCCGGTGGGTCACGGTGAACCAACTGCTGGAACAGTCGGATGTGGTGAGTATTCACTGCCCGTTGTTTCCCGATACGAAAGGGCTTATCAACAAGGAGCGTTTGGGACGCATGAAAAAAACATCATTTTTGCTGAACACGTCGAGGGGGCCGGTTATTGTGGACGAAGACCTCGCCGAGGCGTTGAACAACGGTACGATTGCAGGCGCCGGGATCGATGTGCTTTCGGTCGAACCGCCACCGCACGACAACCCGCTTTTCACCGCAAAAAATTGCATCATCACTCCGCATATTGCGTGGGCGACCAAAGAAGCAAGAACAAGACTTATGAATATGGCGGTGAGCAATCTGGAAGCCTTCCTGGACGGAAGGCCGGTAAATACGGTATAACCATTACCAATGACGTCCCGCCCATCCGTCATTGCGAAGGAAAAAAGTTAAAAAATATTTGAATATTCAAAATAATACTTATCTTTGCGACCGATTAATTTTGAAATTGAAAGCCATGGTGATTGATCTTGATGAAATGATGTGTTCGTCGACTGGGAAACGGTTGACTGGCATGATTTTTGCAAAGAGAGTTGCGCGAATAATTTTCTCGGAAATTTTATTTTTTTTGTTTCCAAGACGGGTATTGCGTCAAGCGATGTCCGGCTTTTCATATAGGTACATTAACCCTAATCAATACTCATTTTAAACGAAAATGCCCATGAAATAAAGAAGGAAAGAAAAACGGAAAGAAGTTGCGATATACGGGACTTCGGGCGTCTATTGGGGAAAACGCCTGTTACAAATACCCTCCCCCTAAAATACAAATTAATCTACACATGAAATTATGATAAATAAAATTAAACAATCTTTTACAAACGTATTTATGAAGGAAAAAATAAAGAATACCATGAAGTATGCGTTCATACTATTCCTGGTAACATCTATGAATGTCAATGCCCAGCAGATAATAACGATAACAGGTACGGTTTCGGACAATGGAGGTCCGTTACCGGGTGTGAGTGTCAGGGTGAAGGGAACCAGTACCGGCGATGCAACAAACGCCGATGGAAAATACACGGTTACCGTAATGGGCACGGATGCGGTGCTGGTATTTTCTTACGTGGGATATATCCCTACCGAACGGACCGTGGGAAACCAGCGCGAGATCAATGTGATTCTTGTGGAAGACGCACAGCAGATCGAAGAAATTGTGGTAGTCGGGTATGGCACCCAGAAGAAGGCCAACCTGACGGGCGCCGTATCGACAGTTTCCATGCAGAAAATGGAAACACGGGCGGTAGCGCAAACATCGCTGGCGCTGACCGGACTTGTTCCGGGCGTGGTGGTGACGCAAAGAAGCGGTCGACCGGGCGCTGATGGCGGTAATATCAGTATTCGAGGCCGAACAACGCTGGGTAACAACGACGTGCTGATACTCGTCGACGGCATGGAATCGAACCTCAACTTCATCGATTCGAAGTCCATCGAGTCGATTTCCGTACTGAAAGATGCCGCATCGGCTGCCATTTACGGCAATCGTGCAGCCAACGGCGTGATTCTGGTGACCACCAAACGTGCCGAAGACGGCAAGGCATACGTCAGCTATAGCGGATTCGTGTCGAAGGGCGTTCCGACCAATGTTCCGAAATATGTCGGGGCGGTCGACTTTATGAAATACATCAACCTTGCCAAGCAAAATGTGGGATTATCGCCCGACTATGCCGAAGACTACATCCGCGACTACGAAGCGGGCGTCAACCGTGGCGATCCGAATTTTCCCGATACCGACTGGTTTGAAGCCACGAACACCAACAACGGCGTGATGAACAATCACTTTGTGACGATCAACATAGGCACAAAAGACCTGAAGTCGATCGTGCAGGGAGGTTATCTGCACCAAAACGGACTAACTGAAAATACGAATTTTCAGCGATTTTCGCTGCGGTCGAACACGGATTATGCCGTGTCGGATAAAATCAAACTGCGCTCCGACCTCGCGTATGTAAACTCAACCGAAGTACAGCCCCAAAGTTTGGATGCGGGTTACAACTGGGTAGGTAGAATCCCGTCCAATCAGGCCGCTTTTTTAGCCGACGGTCGTTATGGGCCCGGCTGGCAAGGTGTTAATCCGGTAGCTGCCTATAAGGATGGAGGTCTCAATACGTACAATGTACCACGGATCATGGCCAACTTTGTGGCTACTTACAAGCCTTTGAAATTTCTGGAGTTCAAGGGGCAGTATGCCTTCGATTCCTGGATGACTTACCGTTCGGCGAATGCCAAAAGGATTCAACTGTTCAACAACGACGGCACGCCCAACCCGCAGGCTTCGCCTTCCAAAACAACCTTGACCGAAACTTCGTACCGGTATATGCGGAATATGTTTAACGGAAGCGTCACGGCCGATCATTCGTTCAACGAATCACACAATCTCAAGTTTATGCTGGGCTATCAGCAGGAATTGTACACCTTCAAGTGGTATACGGGCTACAGGGAAGAATATGCTTTCGTGGATTATCCGGTGCTGAATGCCGGCGGACTGGAAAACCAACAGTCGAGCGGCTCGGCTGGAGAATTGGCCTTGCAGGCCGTGTTCGCCCGACTGAACTATAACTTCAAGGAAAGATACCTTTTCGAGGCAACGGTGCGCTACGACGGTTCGTCGCGGTTTGCCAAAGACTACCGATGGGGTCTCTTCCCGTCAGTATCTGTCGGCTGGCGAATCAGCGAAGAGGACTTCTGGGAAGACCTCAAACCGATGGTTAATAATTTGAAACTAAGGGCTTCATGGGGTCAGTTAGGAAATCAGAATGCTTCAGGACTGTATCCTTCACAGGCGGTTGTCAACATCACGGGCGCCAACTATATCTTCGACAAGAACATCACGAACGGCGCCGCCCTTACCGCCATGGCCAACAGTATCATCAGTTGGGAAACCACCACACAGACCAACGTGGGGCTGGATATATCCCTGTTCAACAAAATAGAAGTCAATGCAGAATATTTCTACCGCAGAACAGACGATATTTTGCTGGACCTGAATATCCCGCTTATTATCGGCCAGTCGGCGCCCAGCCAAAACGCCGGATCGCTCGAAAACAAAGGCTGGGAGCTGGGCGTGACGTTTAACGATAAAATAGGAGACTTGAATATCGGCGCCAATTTCAACCTATCCGACGTCAAAAACAAGGTGCTCGACATGAAGGGCATCCTGCAAACGGGGACGACCGTCAACAGAGAGGGATATCCCGCAGGCTCACTGTTGGGATACGAGTATATTGGTTTTATCACCCCTGAAGATTTTGATGCTACGGGCGCTTACAAGGGACCTACCCAGATAGGTAATGTGGCGCCGGGCGACTTGAAATATAAGGATCAAGACAGCGATGGCGTGATCAACTCATCCGACCAGGTGATTATCGGCAGTCCCATTCCAAGATATACTTTTGGGCTGGGTCTGTTCCTTGAATATAAGGGAGTCGACTTGAATCTTCTACTACAGGGCGTTGGGAAAGCCGACGGCTATGTTTGGGGACACTCGATTGGCGCGTTCCACGAAGGCGGTTCGATGCCCGAAATATACAAGGATAACTACTGGACGACCGAAAACCGGAACGCGATGTTCCCAAGGCTGGCATTCAACCAGACCAACAACACGCAAATATCATCGTTCTGGCGGAAGGACGCTTCCTACATGCGTATGAAAAACGTCCAGTTAGGGTATACGATACCTGAAAGAATGGTTTCGAAAGTTGGCATTTCCAATCTGAGGCTTTACATTAGCACGGACAACCTGTTTACCATCACGAAGTTTTGGAAACAATTTGATGTGGAGGCGCCCATCTTGACGGGCTATGGCCAGTTCTATCCGCTCATGCGTACAACGACCTTCGGGATTGATCTAAAATTCTAAAAATGTTAAAATATATTATCTATGAAAAATTTTGTTATCATATCAATCAGCATTATTTTCTTTGTTTCGTGCAGTGATTTTTTAGACAGGTCTCCTTTGGATGCGCCGTCGGACAAGACCTTTCTGGCAAATGATACAGAAATTGCGATGGCTCTTGCGGGATGCTACAACCGCTTGTGGTCGAACTGGGAGGGGTATCCGTTTTTCCTCGCGTTCGAATGTCTGTCGGACAATAGCTGGGACAGGAACGTCAACGATGTACAGAAACTGGGGCAGGGAGCCAACGACTCCCGCAGTTCTTTCGTCGAACAGGTCTGGCGCGAATGTTATCAGGGCATTGCAAGATGTAATTACTTGGTCAATAAGCTCCCTACTGGCGATGGAGAGACTGCCGGCATCAGGCAGGCCAGGGCGGAAGCGCAATTCATGCGCGCCTATTATTATTCGTATTTGGTTGAACTCTTCGGAGATGTTCCGCTATTGGTGGAGTTCATCACCCTCGACAACGCCGAAGTACCGCGTAGCCCGAAAGAAGAAGTCCTTGCGCAGATTTTCAGGGATTTCGACGAAGCGGCAGCCGTTTTGAGCACCGTCAACAAGCCCACTTCCGGGCGACCGTCCAAACAATCATGCTGGGCGCTAAAAGCAAGATTGGCCCTGTACAACGAGAAATGGGATGTTGCCATTGCCGCCGCTTCACAGGTAATAAATCTGGAAGGAACAGAAGTCATTATCGACCCGAGCTTTCAGAATGTGTTTTCCTACGAAGGCCAGGATTCAAAGGAGATTCTGTTTTCGGTACAGTACCTGTTCGGTTTTACGGTTCATCCGACGTTCAGGCTGTTTGGAAGCCGCAACATGGGCGGTCATGCCAACAAAATACCGTCATATCAGTTAGTCGATTCCTATCCGTGCAGCGACGGACTTCCGATCGACAAGTCGCCGCTGTACGATCCTGCCAAGCCTTGGGACAATCGCGACCCGCGATTGGCATGGACGTTTGCACTTCCGTGCGGAGGATATGCCGACTGGCAAAATGAGCCGGGATGCGAGTTCATCGGATTCCAGTTCGAGACGCACCGCGACAGCGTCCAATGCTGGAACTATCACAACAATACGCGTATCGGCAACGAGGACGCAACGAACGCATACGCCTCCTTCAGCGGCATCAACTTTCGGAAATGGGTGAACAGAAAAGATTTTGGAGACGTCAATAACTGCGACAACAATATACACGTGATCCGTTATGCCGAAGTATTGCTGATCTATGCCGAAGCCAAGGTGAAAGCCGGACAGGTTGACCAGTCGGTCTATAACGCCCTCAATAAAATCAGGGCGCGCGCCGGAATGCCCGATATTACCGAAACCAATCCTGAAGAGCTGTTTTATGCCATAGCGCGCGAACGTCGCCACGAACTGGCCGGCGAGGGACAACGCCTTTCCGACATCAGGAGATGGAAGATCGCAGAAAAGGTGATGAACGGCTATTTGCTGGGAAGAATGCAAAAGGCTTATCCCACCAAAGCCCCCGTCATCGACAAATGGAGCATTCCCGATTACGTTGCGGCAGGGATACCGGTTGCCGATAGCGAGGACAGCGACCAGAACACATCCATGCGTACCGTCGACTTGCGGATATTCAACGCAAGCAAGGATTACCTGTGGCCGATACCTTACATTGAGCGACAGACGAATCCTGCACTGACGCAAAATCCGGGCTGGTAATTCAAGTATTTATCATACCCGCAACCGTTCACGGTTGCGGGTATTTTTAAAAAATCAAAAAAGATGCGAAAAATATTTTATAAGATACTTTCCGGTTGCATTGGTGCAATCATGTTCAATGCCTGTCAGCTGACGGGGCCACCGGCGAAAGAGGTCGATGTGTGCGTGTATGGCGGAACGGCGGCAGGCGTAATAGCTGCCTATTCGGCTAAGATGATGGGTAAGAGCGTCGTGCTGGTCGAGCCGGGGAGGTACCTCGGCGGGCTGACGGCGGGCGGACTGGGTCAGACCGACATCGGCAACAAATATGCCATCACCGGTCTGTCGCGCGATTTTTACCGGCGCACAGGCCGTCATTACGGGAACTTCGAAAACTGGAAGTTCGCGCCAAGCGTAGCCACGAAAATCATGCATCAGTATGTAGACGAGGCTCAAATAGAGGTGATGTACGAGCAGAGGATCGTCGCGGCAACCCGGCAAGGGACGACGATTTCACAGATCACGCTCGAAGATGCGCAATCGCCCGATACGGAACCGAAGGTTCGCATCAGGGCCAAACAGTTCATCGACTGCACGTACGAAGGCGACTTGATGGCGTGCGCCAGCGTATCGTATACGGTTGGCCGTGAAAGCAACAGCCAGTACAACGAGAAATGGAATGGCGTCCAACTGCCTGAATACCGCCAACTGTCGGGATATCATCAGTTTCCGGATGGCATCGACCCGTACAGGGTGGCAGGCGACCCTGCCAGCGGACTGCTGTGGGGGATCAGCGCCGACGTGCTCCAGCCCACCGGAACGGGCGATCGGATACCGCAGGCATACAATTTTCGTGTTTGCCTGACGGATGTGCCTGAAAACAGGATTCCCATTACGAAGCCCGACAATTACGATCCGCAGTGTTACGAACTGCTGGCGCGCCTGTTTGAAGCCCAGCCCGCCGACTGGCCCGTCAACCAGTATTTCATCTGGAGCATGATGCCCGGCAACAAGACCGACATCAACAACCGCGGGGCCTTTTCGACGGATATGATCGGCGCCAATTACGATTATCCGGAAGCAAGTTACGCCGAGCGGGAGCGGATTTTCAACGAGCATGTGGACTACACCAAAGGTCTGTTGTATTTTTACATCACCGATCCGCGCGTGCCCAAACACCTGCAGGAGTTTATTTCGCGATGGGGCTATCCCAAGGACGAATATCCCGACAACGGCAACTGGACGTTCCAGATGTATGTGCGCGAGGCGCGACGAATGGTTGGCGATTACGTGATGACCGAAGCCCACTGTACGGGTCGCGAAGTGGCGACGGATGGCGTGGGGATGGCGTCGTATGGCATGGATTCGCATAACTGTCAGCGTATTGTGATACACAAGGACGGGAAAGCCATGGTGAAAAACGAAGGCAATGTTGAGATTGGCGTGCCCGGCCCCTATCCGATTTCGTACAGGGCGCTGCTCCCGAAAGCAAGCGAATGTACGAACCTTTTGGTGCCGGTTTGCCTCTCGGCATCGCACATCGCCTTTGGTTCTATCCGCATGGAGCCGGTGTTCATGGTGCTGGGACAGTCGGCGGGCGTTGCCGCATCGCTGGCCATCGACAACAACACGGGCGTACAGGGCATCGACGTAGACCGTTTGAAAGAGATATTAGATACCAACCCCCTGCTCGACGGTTCGACGCCCGAAATACTCGTTGACGACGCGGATGCCCGCCAGACTGAAAGCGCCGGCGACTGGCAACCGCGTAGGGGAGGCCATTACAAAAACGGCTATGTGTTTTGTTCCAGCGCGCAAAAAGGCGACTTTTTCCGTTTTATCCCCCAGATAAACGTTGCGGGGAAATACCGCGTTTACTATCACTGCCCCGTGCAGGCCGAGCGCGATACGCCGACGAAGATCGCCATTGAAATCGAGACGGCAACCGGCTTGAAAGAAGTTGCCTTCGACCCCCGCGAAGCGGAAGATGAATTTGGACAGGCGAGCAGCTGGAAGGATCTGGGCGTCTATGAGTTCGAACTTGGACAGTCGGTGAGCATCACGGTGGACGGCGACAAGTCAACAGGGCCGCTTTTTGCGGACGCGGTGATACTTGCGATTGAAAAATGACAATCGGGAGCGAAATGATCTGTAGCAATAAACAACATGAAAAAACAAACACGCAGAAATTTTATTGCCTGCTCCGGGATGGGGGCTTTGGGCGTGATGACTGGCGGCGTGTCGCTCGGAGCGACAACACCGCCAGCTGACGGGAAAGCGGAAGACGGCGGCTCTTTTCGTCTGACAAGAAATATCCCCAAGGATAAAGTATTGTATGATGTGATTGTAGCCGGCGGCGGACCCGGCGGGGTAGGCGCCGCCATCAGCGCCGCGCGACTGGGCGCGCGGGTGCTGTTGCTTGAAGCGACAGGCTGTCTGGGAGGCATGGGGACTTCGGGTCTGGTGACCGCTTTCGACCCTATGGCCGACGGCAATCAGATATTGGTGGGCGGCGTCATGCTTGAGATTTTGGACAAGATGTATGAACGGGGATTTTTAGGGCCAAACCACAAGCATGAAGACTGTAAGAAGCGCTTGAACTATTGGACGCACTTTCATGCGGAGGGGTACAAATTGCTGTTGGACGAGCTGACAACCGAAGCCGGAGTCGAAGTGCGGTTCTTCACAAGGGTTGTCGAAGCCGATGCCGACGCAAAAAAAGGCATTGTCAACGGCATTATCCAGCACAATATTGAAGGGATGCGGTACGTGAAGGCTAAGACCTACATTGACGGCACGGGCGATGCCGTGCTGGCACATCTTGTCGGCGCCAAATGTTTCGAGGCCGGCAAAGACACGCCGGGTATCATGGCGCCCACCCTTTGCTCGTATCATGCCAACATCGACTTTTCGAGGGCTGTCGCGATTTATACCAAACATCCCATTTATGAAAAGGCGCTTGCCGACGGGCATTTTACGCAAGTAGACCATCACTTGCCGGGCATGTACCGACCGGGGCAAACCGTCGGCTACCTCAACGGCGGTCATCTCTACAAGATGGATGCCCTGAACTGTGAAAGCCTTTCGGAAGGCATGAAATGGGGCAGGCGGTATGTCAGGGAATTTGTGTCGTTTTACAGGAAATATGTTCCGGGCTATGAAAACATGGAACTCGTTGCGACAGCCTCGCTGATGGGCGTCCGCGAATCGCGCCGTATTTTGGGCGAGTATGAACTGAACATCAACGACTATATGGGGCGTCGCGAATTTCCCGACCAGATCGGCGTACACAACAAGGCTGTCGATATTCACGGCTATGATGCTTCGGATGAACAGTTTCAACGCTATTTCAAGGAATATGGTTCCGTAAGGTACAAGGAAGGCGAACATTCGGGATTGCCCTATTCGATGCTGGTGCCCAAAGGATGGAGAAACCTCTGGGTGGCGGGAAGGAGCAACTCGAGCGACATCAGCGTGAACGGCGCTATCCGGGCACAAGCCACCTGCAATATCATGGGACAGGGCGCAGGGACAGCCGCCGTTCAGTCCATCCGAACGGGGCAGCCGGCGAACGATCTGAATACCGAGACCTTGGTTAACACGTTGCGGGATGCAGGGGTGTTACTGCCACAAAAGACGCTGTCAAAAACAATGACTAGAACGTAGGGGCAAGGCACGCCTTGCCTTATATAAAAAAATATTTTACAATGAAAAAACAAACAAGAAGAGATTTTATTGCCTGTTCCGGAATGGGAACATTGGGCCTGATGGCCGGCATACCCGTACACTCATCGAGCAACCCATCGAGCAACCCATCGAACAACCCATCGAACAACCCATCGAACATCGCATCGAACAGCCCATCCGTAGAAAAGAAAGTCACGCATGCGTTCACGCGTAAAATCCCCGTCGGGGACACCTACGATTTAGTCGTCGTGGGCGGCGGACCCGGCGGTTGTGCCGCGGCCATTTCGGCAGGACGGCTCGGCGCCCGTGTGTTGTTGGTCGAGAGCAACGGCATGCTTGGCGGTATGGGAACGGCAGGCTACGTATCCAACTGGTACAGCATGCACGACGGCGAGCGCCTCATCTGTCGGGGCATCATCGAGGATATTCTCGACGAGATGAACCGCCGGGGTGCGCTAAGTCCCACGACAAGCCCCGAAGGATGGCGTCGTGGCGCCACGGGCTTCAAGTCGGAATCGCTCAAAATGGTACTCGACGATTTGTGTGCGGACGCCGGTGTCGAAGTGCGCTTCGCCACGACGTTCGTAGCGGCCGAAATGGCCGGTAAGGACCGTTTGGACGGCGTGGTACTGAGCAACGTAGAAGGACTGCAATACGTGAAGGCGAAGGCTTTCATCGACGCGTCGGGCGATGCCAAGGTTGTTGCCGCCTGCGGTCTGCCGTACCGACAAGCCGGACGGGACACGCCCAACATCATGCCGCCGACGCTGTGCGCCGCCGTCTTTAACATCGATTATACGAAGTACAAGGGCAACATGCAGCAGGAAATGGTGTTGAAGGGGATTGCCGACGGCTACTTTTCACAACCCGACAGGCATGTGCCCGGACTGTTCCGTACCTCCGAAACGACCGCCATCATGAATGCGGGTCATCTGTTCCATACCGATGCGACGAACGCCAAGAGCTACAGCAGCGCCATGGCAAACGGCAGGAAGCTGGTGCAGGAGTATGCCGCTTTCTACCGCAAATACATGCCCGGCTGTGAAGACATGCTGGTGATGGATTCCGGCTCGCTGCTTGGCATCCGCGAATCTCGGCGTATTACGGGCGAGTACGAACTCGATTATGAGGACTACAAGGCGCGTCGCTGGTTTCCCGACCAGATCGGCGTTTACCACAAAGTAGTGGACATACACGTGTACGACCTGTCGGACGAAGAGTATAAGCGCTATTATCAGGAATTTACGACCATGGACCGGCTCGGCAGGGGCGAATCGTACGGGATGCCTTACGGCATGCTCGTTCCCAAAGGGATGCGCAACCTGTGGGTTGCCGGACGCTGCAATTCGAGCGACCTCAAGGTTCACGGCGCGATACGCGACCAGCCCGGTTGCCTGATCATGGGTCAGGCAGCAGGTACGGCTGCCGTGCAGTCCATCAGGACGGGACAGCCCGCCAACGATCTGGATACGGAAGCGTTGGTCAAAACACTGCGTGAAAAAGGGGCTTACCTGCCGCAGGAGACTTTGTCGAAGAGGATGACGAGGGGGGAGGTTAGAGTTTAGAGTTTAGAGTTTAGAGTTTAGAGTATAGAGTATAGAGTATAGAGTATAGAGTATAGAGTTTAGAGTTTAGAGATTTGATTTATGAAAAAACAGACACGTAGAGATTTTCTTGCCTGTTCCGGTCTGGGGACGTTGGGCATGATGGCCGGTGGAACCGTTTTTGCCGGCGAGACAGGCTTTACTGGGGTTAAGCAATCATTCAGTGAAGAGAGTAAAGATAACGGGGCCTATCAGTTTATGCGTAAGATACCTGTGGGCGACAGTTATGATCTGGTGGTAGCCGGCGGCGGGCCTGCCGGTTGTGGCGCCGCCATTTCGGCTGCCCGACTGGGCGCGAAGGTATTGCTGGTGGAAGCGACCGGATGCTTGGGCGGGATGGGTACGTCGGGTCTGGTGACCGCTTTCGACCCGATGGCCAACGGCCAGGAGATGCTTGTCGGCGGGTTGATGCGCGAGATCGTCGAGACGCTCTACAAGCGCAATTTCCTGACGCCGGGCGTCAATCCCGACAGGTGGCGGAAGTACATGAACAACTGGACGCCTTTCCAGGTCGAAGGCTACAAGTTGGTATTGGACGAGTTGGTGACGGCTGCGGGCGTCAACGTCATGTTCTTCACCAAGGCCATTGATGTAGACGCCGACAGCAAGAAGGGCAAAGTGAACGGTGTGATCATCAATAACATTGAGGGTCACCGCTTTATCAAGGCAAAAACATTTGCCGACTGCACGGGCGACGGCTATCTTGCCGGGCTTGCCGGCGTGGTATGCCGCGATGCGGGAACGGATACGCCCAATATCATGCCGTCGACCCTGACTTCGCTTTTTGCGGGTATTAAGTGGGACGAGTTCAAGGGGAATCAGTACCAGGCGCTCAACAAGGCGCTCGAAGCCGGACATTTCACGCAGTACGACCGTCATCTGCCGGGCATGTCGCGGGTCAACCAGACGGTAGGCTACCTGAATGGCGGCCATGTGTTCAACCTGAACGCATTGCGCAGCAAGGACCTGTCCGACGGCATGATGCTTGGCAGGAGGATAGCGCAGGAGTATCTTGATTTTTACCGGAAGTACCTGCCCGGCTGCGAAAACATTGAATTGGTGATAACGGCCGACCTGATGGGCGTTCGCGAATCGCGACGCATACTGGGCGAATACGAGCTTAACTACGACGATTACATGGCGCGCCGCAAGTTTCCCGACCAGATCGGACTGTTCTGCAAATTCATTGATATCCATCCCTATAACACATCGAAAGAAGAGTGGGACCGTCACAGTTCCGAATCGGGATATGCCAATGCGAAGGGTAACGAGGTGTCGAGCCAGTACAAGACAGGCGAATACTTCGGGATGCCCTACGGCATCATCGTGCCGAAAGGGTGGAAAAACTTCTGGGTAGCCGGTCGTTGCGCATCGAGCGACGTCAGGGCGCAAGGCTCCATCCGCGTGCAACCTGCCTGTTCGATGATGGGTCAGGCGGCAGGCACGGCAGCCGTTCAGTCGATCAAGACCGGCCAGCCGGCCGACGACATCGACACCGAAATGTTAGTCAAGACGTTACGCGAAGCCGGCGCACATCTGCCGCAGGAAACGCTGTCGAAAAAGATGACGAGAGGATGAACAGACGGACTTTTGTAAAAAATACGGGAATAATAGGCCTTGCCGCCAGTATTCCGGTGATGGGTACAGCAGCAGCTGGTTTGACGCAGCACGAGCAAAGTTCTTTTTCACTTCAGAAAAAGATTCCTGAAAGCGACCAATGGGATGTCATTGTTGTTGGCGGCGGGCCTTCGGGGTGTGCTGCTGCTGTTGCTGCCGCGCGTGAAGGCGCCCGTACATTGTTGATTGAAGCCATGGGCGTCCTCGGTGGAATGGGGACTGCCGGTATGGTGCCTTCATGGACGCCTTTTACCGACGGAGAAAAAATAATCTATAAAGGAATTGCCGAAAAAGTATTGTTGGAATCGAAAAAAGGCGTTCCGCATGTCCCCGACAATCAATTTAACTGGGTTCCTATCCATACGGAATATCTGAAAACCGTTTACGACGGATTAATTGCCAGTCATCGCGTGAAAGTGATGTTTTTCACACGGTTGGCATCGGTTGAAATGAACGCTGACGGCAGCATTGATGCGATAATAGTTGCCAACAAGGCGGGACTAAGCGCTTACAGGGCGTCGGTTTATGTCGATTGCACGGGCGACGGCGACTTGGCTACTTGGGCTGGCGCCAATGTGTTCAAAGGCAATGCGAATGGAGAAACGCAAATGCCTTCGTTTTGTTTTGCCTTTGCCAACGTCGACGTCGAGGCGTTTCAAAAAAGTCCAAGCCTGCATTATACCAATTCCAACAGTTTGATCTACAAAATACTGGAATCCAACGATTATCCGTTGATCATCGACAACCATGTCGTCAACCCCATGGTTTCAACCGGCGTTGTGCAGTTTAACATGGGCCATATAAAAGGACTTGACCCGACCAACCCCGATGATCTGACGGAAGCCATGTTTCGCGGTCGGCAAATGGCGGTTCAATACCATGAAGCCCTGAAGAAGTATATCCCCGAAGTGTACGGTAATTCATCCATCGTCGCGACCTGTTCGCTGTTGAGCGTAAGGGAGACACGACGCATTGAAGGAGATTACATTTTTACGGTGGAAGACTGGCTTGAGCGCCGGAACTTCGACGACAGTATCGGTCGAAATAATTATTACATAGATATTCATATTGGCGCTTCCATGAATGACGAGCGATACGCGCATTATAAAAGGGGAGAATCACATGGAATACCTTACAGGATTCTGACGCCCAAAGGGTTGACAAATCTATTGGTGGGCGGAAGATGTGTGTCGACAGACGCGGTTGCCTTTGGCAGTTTACGGGTTATGCCAGCCTGTTTAGTAACAGGCGAAGCAGCCGGACTGGCTGCTGCTTTAGCTGCCAAACAGGCAGTGCATAATGTTCATCAAGTTGACATCCAACATCTTAGGAGAAGGCTTCAAGAAGAAGGCCAATTGATTTAGTTTTTTAAATATTCATTTTAATTTTATTTCAGAATGAAAGTATTTTTTTTAATTTTTACTTTAACTGTCTGTATACCGACTGTATACAGCCAGACACAACAAGGCATCCGTGTTTCGGGAATGGTAGCCGACGATAATGGCGAATCGTTACCGGGCGTGAACATTGTTGTCAGAGGCAATACCTCCATTGGTACGAATACCGATACCAATGGCGAATTTAGCCTTACGGTTCCCAGTGATACTTGCGTATTACAAATTAGTTTTATCGGTTTTCTGTCGCAGGAAATTCAGGTAGGCAATCGGCGCATCCTTTCCGTGATATTAAAGGAAGACGTCGCCGAACTGGAAGAGGTAGTGGTAGTCGCTTTCGGAAAGCAAAAGAAAGGAAGTGTGATCGCATCGGTCTCGACCATTAACACCAAAGACCTGAAAGTACCCAGCAGCAACCTGACCACTGCCTTGGCTGGTCGTATGTCGGGATTGGTTTCTTATCAGCGTAGCGGCGAGCCGGGTCAGGACGATGCCAGCTTTTTTGTGAGGGGCGTTACCTCGTTGACGTATGCCAGTTCACCGCTCATCCTGATCGACGGCGTCGAAATGGCTACCTCCGATTTGGCGCGGTTGCAGCCTGACGATATTGCCAGTTTTTCCATCATGAAGGACGCCGCAGCATCCGCCTTATACGGGGCACGTGGCGCCAACGGCGTCATTTTAGTCACGACCCGCGAGGGAAAAGAAGGCAAGGTGTCCATTTCGCTGCGTGTAGAGAGTTCATTATCAACACCTACGCAAAACGTCAAACTGGCAGACCCGATTACCTACATGCGGCTAAACAATGAAGCGGTTTTAACGCGAAACAACAACATGGTTTCTGTACCTTATTCCATGGAAAAGATAGAAATGACAGAGAACCCTAATCGCAATCCGTACGTATATCCTGCCAACGACTGGTATGGCATGTTATTCAATAACGAGGTCGTCAATTACCGGGCAAATTTCAATGTAAGCGGTGGCGGAAAGATAGCGCGTTACTATATTGCAGCCACTTTCAACCAGGACAATGGGGTGTTGAAGGTCGACAAAATGAATAATTTTAACAATAACATAGATTTGAAACGTTACCTTCTAAGGTCGAACATCAACATTGACTTGACGCCAACAACAGAAGTCGTTGTACGTTTGCACGGTACTTTCGACGATTACCGGGGGCCTATCGACGGCGGCTCAACGCTTTATCAAAAAGCCATGCGCGCCGATCCTGTCCTCTTTCCACCATTGTATAAAGCCGACCGGATGCACGAGTATGTCGAACATCCCTTATTCGGCAATACCGACCGTGGACAATATATCAATCCGTATGCAGACATGGTCAGAGGGTACATGGACTATAACAAATCATTATTCCTTGCTCAGTTTGAGTTGAAGCAGGACCTGGGTTTTATTACGGAGGGGCTGAGGCTAAGGGGATTATTCAACACGAACCGGTATGCTTATTATGAAGTTCAACGCAGCACGGTTCCATTTTATTATTCCATCGGATTTTATGACAAATATGCCGATGAATATTCCCTGGTATGCTTGAATCCCGAAGGCGGCAGAGAGTGGTTGGATTACTCGGAAAGCGGGAAAAAAATCAATACGACGGTGTATGGCGAAGCAGCGCTCAACTATGACCGTATTTTTGATAAACACACAGTAAGCGGTATGTTGGTCAGCACCATGCGCAATTATTTAGAGACAGATGCCACCGATGTCATGCTGTCCCTCCCGCGAAGGAATGTAGGCTTATCCGGGAGGTTTACTTATTCCTTTTTAGACCGGTATTATACCGAGTTCAATTTCGGGTACAACGGTTCCGAAAGGTTTGCAAAAAACGAAAGATTTGGTTTTTTCCCTTCTGCGGGTGTGGGCTATATCATTTCCAACGAAGACTTTTGGAATGATGATATCAGCAGAATTTTTTCAAAGTTGAAGCTGAAGGCAACTTACGGGCTGGTCGGGAACGATGCCATTGGCGATTCGAGAGCCCGCTTCTTCTACATGTCGAACGTAAACATGGACGATGCCGGCAGGTTTTATGTTTTTGGAACTGAATTTTCATACGGCAGAACCGGGGTCAGCGTATCACGCTATGCAAACGATAAAATCACGTGGGAAACCTCAAAAAAGATGAATCTGGGCATTGAACTCGGATTGTTCGACAAGATAGAAATTGTTGCGGATTATTACACGGAACATCGGGAGGGCATATTACTTACCCGAACGGATATTCCTACTACATCAGGTTTACAGAATGCCATTCCACAGGCTAACTTAGGCAAGGCTTTTGGCGAAGGCATTGATTTTTCTATCGATTACAATCACAATTTCAATAAATACTTCTGGATAACGGGCAGGGCTAACTTTACGTATGCAAAAACAAAATATACTGAATACGAAGAGGTGGACAATACGCTAACTCCCTGGTTGTCAAGAGTAGGTCAGCCGGTGTCGCAGCGATGGGGATTAGTTGCTGAACGGTTGTTCGTCGACGACTACGAAGTCAACAATTCACCCCCGCAGAACTTTGGCGAGTATGCAGGTGGAGACATCAAATACAAGGATATCGACGGCGACGGACAAATCACCAGTTTAGACCAGGTGCCTATAGGATTTCCGACAGAGCCGCAAATCATCTATGGTTTCGGATTGTCTTCGGGCTTTAAAAACTGGGATTTTTCGTTTTTCTTTCAGGGATTGGCGCAGGAATCCTTTTGGATAAATACCCGATATGACACGGGTCCGTCAACGGTTCCTTTCGTGGATACAAACTATAGCGGTGTTGTTTCAAAAAATGCTTTATTGAAAGCATACGCGGATAACCACTGGTCGGAAGACAACAAGAATATCTACGCATTATGGCCGCGTCTTTCCGACAGGTACATGAATAATAATTTTGCTGTCTATAATACCTGGTTTATGCGAAATGGTGCATTCATGCGGTTGAAATCGGCAGAGCTTGGATACACCCTTCCACAGGCAATGATGAACAAGATAAAAATCAATAATTGCCGTTTCTACTTTAGCGGAACAAACCTACTCACATTCAGTGCATTCAAAATGTGGGATCCTGAAATGGCAGGAAACGGATTGGGCTATCCTATTCAAAAAGTTCTGAATTTAGGTTTACAAATTTCATTTTAATCAAAAAAACAAACAGATATGAAAAACTATTTAATATTGATAGTAACGCTGACGCTGTGTGCTTGTCAGAATTATTTAGATGTAATGCCTGACAATGTGGCGACCCTTGATTATGCGTTTCGCGACAGGGTAGGAGCAGAGAAATTTTTATTCACCTGTTATTCTTACATGCCTGCCATAGGGAATCCGTTAAGCGATCCGGGCATCATGACCAGCGATGAATGGTGGCCTCTCATTGATACATGGTATTATGCCGCATGGGGGGGCTTCGATGCTTTCTATGCGAAGCGCGGGGAACAGGGTGTGAACGACCCGTTGTTGAATTACTGGGACGGCGCTCGACAGGGACGGGGATTATTCGCCTCCCTCCGAAATTGCAATGATTTTCTGGAAAACATTCACAAAGTGGGACCCGACCTGTCGGACAGTGAAAAGGCATCCTGGTCGGCCGAAGTGAAATACCTGAAAGCCTTCTATCATTTTTACCTGCTTCGCATGTATGGACCTATCCCGTTGATCAAAGTCAATCAGCCTGTATTTGCCGGGGTCAACGACATCAGGGTTTACAGAGAACCCTTTGAAGAATGTATTGACTACATCGTTCAGCTGCTCGATGAAGCGCAGGAATACCTTCCGTTGACCATACTGAATGCGGCACAGGAAATGGGTCGCATCACAAAACCCATAGCAGCCACACTGAAAGCGCTGGTATTGGTTACTGCGGCAAGCCCCCAATTTGTCAATAATGAAGATTTATTGGATATGAAAGATAACCGTAACGTTTATCTTTTCCGGCGACTGACGGACGCAGAGGTGACGGCAAAATGGAGCAATGCAGCGCAGGCCTGCAAAGATGCCATTGGCTTATGCGAATCGGGGAGAATCGAGCTTTACCAATACACTTCTTTGCAATATAGCCGCCTTAGCGATACGACGCGGTTGGTGATGACCTTGCGCCATGTCGTTTCCGACAAATGGAACAGGGAGATCATCTGGGGTAATACGCGTAACACTGCTTATGACATTCAAAGAACGACCATGCCTTATTTTACGCTTACAGTACCTAACTATGATTGTTTTTTAGCGCCCACCATGCGTATGGCAGAGTTATTCTATTCCAACCATGGCGTTCCAATTGAGGAAGATAAAGATTATTATCCCCGTAGCGAATGGTATAAAACAGACCTTGCTCCCGAAGACCACACTTATTACATCCCGGCCGGGTTTGAAACAGCAAAACTTCATTATTACCGGGAAGCGCGTTTTTATGCCGACCTTGGCTTCGATGGCGGTTACTGGTACGGAAACGGTCGATTCAGGGACGTTGGCGAAGGAGTGGCAGATGAACAACCCTATGTCATGCGGATGAAACGGGGAGAAGTATCCGGCAAAGTCGGTTCCATGCGTTATTCACTCACCGGTTACTGGGCGAAGAAAGTCGTTCATTACGAATCGACTGTAAGTGGCGCTAATGCCACTTTTATACGCACTTCATTTCCGCTACTCAGGTTAGCCGACTTGTATCTGCTATATGCTGAAGCGTTGAATGAAAGTTTGCCTGCCCCCACTGCCGAAGTCTATAAATACATTGACATGGTTAGAGAACGCGCTGGACTGGAAGGCGTGGTCGATAGCTGGGAAAAATATTCAAGAATACCGGGTAAACCGCTGACAAAAACAGGGATGCGCGAAATCATCCATCAGGAAAGATTGATCGAACTGGCTTTTGAATCCAAACGTTTCTGGGACCTTCGCCGGTGGCGTAAAGCTATCGACTACATGAATCAGCATGAGCGGAAATGGAATGTCGACGGTACTACCACGGCGGAATACTACAACGTGCTGACGCTTGCCACACAGGAATTTTCCTCAAAGGATTACTTGTGGCCCTTACGTCTAAATTCTTTACGCACCAATTCAAACCTCATTCAGAATCCCGGATGGTAAGTTTAAAGTTTATAAACAATAATAAATATGCGACATTATGAAAAATTTTAAAAATCTTTTCATCATCATTTTGGCGCTCCCGGTACTGTTCTCCTGCAAAGAAGATCCTGTCGGGCAGATGCCCATACACAAAAATTCTCCCCGACCGGTGAATAATCCGGTTGTGACCAATCTGCCTGGGGGTGCAAAAATTCAGTACCAGTTGCCCGACGAGACCGATTTGTTATACGTAAAATCCGTTTTTACCTTGCCGAACGGGTCTTTGCAGGAAGTAAGAACCTCTTCTTTTTCCAATACAATAGAGGTAAAGGGATTCGGAAAGGCGACAAAGATGACGATACCCCTGATCTCGGTTGATCGTAGCCGCAATGAATCAACGCCTGTACATGTGGACATAGCGCCCGAAGATTCTCCCATCTACGATGTGTTAAAAAGTATTTATACGGTTGCCGGATTTGGAGGATTCAAAATCGACTGGCTCAACCCGTTGCAATCAAATATCGTGGTTGAAGTGTTAAAGAAGAACGAGGAGGGCGTTTTTAAGTATATTGAATCTTTTTATTCTTCGGAAGCAATCGCCAAAAAAGCGGTACGCGGACAGGAAGCCGTCGCAAGTGATTTTGCTATTTTTGTGCGTGATACGTATAAGAACCACACGGACACTTTGCAGGTTACCATGACGCCATGGTACGAACAACAATTGGACAAGAGTAAGTTCATGCCCCTGCCACGGTCTTCAAAATTTGAGTTGCACGGATATGGAAGTACGAATATGGGGATTTTGTGGGACAATGCAACAACGCCCGACAATGCGATCTATTATATCATGCTTCAGGATAAATATCCGCCCTACTTCGCATTCGACATGGGGGTGAAGGCAAAACTGTCCAGGTTCAAGATGTGGACGCGATACGATTATATTTACCGCCTGCATGCTCCCAAAGATATTGTGTTATACGGTACGAATGACCCGTATGTTGCGAATGACCCGGATAGCGACGATTCGGAATGGATAGAACTAGTGGCGTGCTCGTCTTACCGTCCGTCGGGCTTGAGTTCGGACGAACTGCCTACGGCCGAAGATAGGGCTTTTGCCGATGCGGGCGAAGAATTTGAATTTCCGCTGGAGGCTCCCGAAGTGCGGTATATCCGTTTCAAATCTTTAGCCAGCTGGTCGGGAACATGGGGATTGTTTCTTTCCGAACTGACTTTTTGGGGCAGTCCCATTGAATAATTTTCTATAAACAGTAATTCTTATAAAAATGAAGAACAAAAAGATATTTATATTATTGACAGTGTTCGTGTTGCTGGCCTGGGGTTGTGAGAAAATGAACGACCGGCACGACAAATACCTTTTAGAAGGCGAGATAGTTTACATTGGTAAAGTAGATTCGGTAAAGGCATTTCCCGGAGACGAGCGAATCGTGTTTCGCTATTGGCTGGGTGATCCGAGAGCCAAAACATTGGACATTACCTGGTCGAACGGAAAAGAGAAGCTAACGATACCTGTCGCGCCGCACGAGGCGGCTGATTCTTTTGAGGTGCAGATCGGAAAAAACGAGAAGGTTCTACTTGAAGGCAATTATACTTTCAAGTGGGTTTCAAGCGATGGTATAGGCCACAGTTCCATTGTATTTGAAAAGAACGCCAATACGTATGGCGCACGATACCGGGAAACAATAACCGATCATATCGTCGTGGATGCACAGGCTGTGGATGATAATGTAGTGATTACGTGGGGCGCCAATACCAGCGATCAGGAAACAGGCATATCGCTACAATACAAAAACAGGGACGGTGAAACAATATTAGCACATCATGCCGTTGACGAATTGTTGCGGCCCATGACACTGGCAAATGTTGATTTCAGTCAGCGCCCTCAATACCAGACAAAATTCCTGCCCGTTCCTGAAGCTATCGATACGTTTTATACGGACATGGCAGCGATTCCGTTTTCGGCGACGGTCAACGTGGCTTTGAACAAGCCTGTCACGGCCAGCGACATCCTTGACCCGTCGAACGCAACGCAGTTTCCAGAAAATGCGGTGGACGGGAACACGGCATCCAATTCCAACAGATGGGTTTCGACGGCAGATGGCGAGCACTGGCTTGAAATTGACTTGCTGGGTGAGTATACCATCAACAGTTTCAAGACTTGGAACGGTTCGGGAGGCTACAATTACCCCGTCGACGGATTGAAACTGCAGGCGTGGGTAAACGACGGCTGGGTCGACCTGGTTTCCGTAACCGGCAATACCGACCCGCAGTTTGGCAGAAGCTTTGATCCAGTAACTACAAGTAAAGTGCGGTATTATACTTATAATCAGGTGCGTTTGTTTCAGATTGCCGTGTACAGTATCATTAATTATTAAGTATCATCCATTATTAAAAAGAAAGAGTCCACTCCGAAAAATCTTTTCGGGAAAACCAATACCTTGCGTGCAAGTCGTGCGACGGGTGGCGAAAACAGCTGAAATGGCTTTTTCGGAGTGGGCTTGATTATTAAGTACATGACAAAATTTTAAAATTTATATCCATATGAAAAGTAGGACTATTAAAGCAATAATTTTTGGGGTTGGTTTGTTGTTCATGATGGACTGCTATGCACAAAGCAACAGCGATAACTTCTGGAATATTTCTGATTTCGATACTATCCGTTTCGCAAATCCAGATAATGTTACGATAGGACAATATATAACAGGAACAATTTTCAAAGCAATTGATCCCAGATTTATTGCCAATGTTCATGGTTCAACGAAAATTGAAAGGGTAAATTATAATTCTTATGATAAGAATAAAGGGTTTAAGAAGATTGTGACGAAAGAATTTTCGCTGATTGCTTTTGACTATCATCACTATCCTAATTATGAAGTTTCGAGGTTATTTACTTCTCTGAATGCCCAAAAAAAATGGAATTATTATATCAATGATAACTTACTGAATAATTATGCTCGTGTTTTAATATCTGCATTAATACCCCAAGCTATTGAAAGAATAGAATTTATCCCAACCGACAATTTAAAGTTAGTTGCTGTTAATTCAGATTCGCCGATAAAAAGTCAAGGTTCAATTCACTATTATACAAGGGATATATCTAAAAGTACCATAAGCGATAGTACAACAGTTTATATTCTGAACGATGATCGGATTATTACCCGAAAAATATATGAAGCTATAAATCCTGTGTTTATATGTTCTTTAAAGCGCATCAACAACCAAGCGGAAATGGCTGAATATGAATATAAAGGAATAACTGAAATTGTGAAAATCAATCTTTTTAAATTAGAAGAAGTGGTTAATGCAGTATCAATTAATGATTGTCCAGAATGTGACGTATATATTGTAGACAATATACAGATAGATTGGAAAACCCATCAAGTTTTAAACAAGTATCATTTTAAAGAAATTTGTGAGATAGTAGAAGAAGATAAAAAATCTTTTGCTCCATATCGGAAACTATTTCCAAGTGGAAAACTTAAATGGGGATCTAAAACAGTGACGATTATATCACTTTAAAAAAATAATACGTTCTACTGGATGATACAAATGATGATTTTATTACAAATGGTTTGGTATCTCACATTGGAGAAGAAGTTATTCTGGCAATAAATAAGGATTCATCCGGAGACGTATATGTCTTTGACAGAAACGGTACCGGCATAAGACGGATTAACCGAAAGGGTCAAGGCCCCGAAGAGTATTCAGGTCAAATAAGGGCGACTTTAGATGAGACTAATGGCGATATGTATGTCGTTTGCACTTACTTAAATAAAGTAATGGTATATGATCTATATGGCACATTCAAACGGAGTTTACCGAATGTGTCTGTTATCATAACAAATTTTGATCGTGATCATTTACTTTGTGCCATTCCAAATGAGGACCCGGGTAATGACAGCAGAATCAAGTTTGTAATTATTTCCAAACACGATGGAAGCGTGACAAAAGAAATTCAAATTCCTTTTAAGGATAAAAAAGTAAGTTGGGCTTTTAATGGCGGAAAGATGATAATTGGCCCTACAAATCAGATATTGGTTCCCAACCGCGACAGTTGGCTACTTGCGGAAATTTCATCCGACACAATTTATCAATTGATGCCTGACTACAGGATGGTTCCCTTTATGGCAAGAATTCCTTCCGTCCAATCAATGAATCCGGAAGCATTTCTTTATCCGAGCGTAATTACCGATCGTTATTGCTTTATGCAAACTGTATTTAAAATTGAAACCAGGACTGAAACAGGAGAACGAAAATATCCAAGACACGATATAGTGTACGATAAAAAAGAGAAGTCACTATTCGAATATATTGTGTACAATGATGATTTTTCTAAAAAAAGACCGGTAAGTTTAGCTTTCGAAAGTCTACAATACATGACATTTATGAATAAAGAAATAGCTTTTATTTACAAATTTGAATCCTACGAACTTGTTGAGGCTTACAAAAAAGGTCAGCTAAAAGGCAAATTGAAAGAAATTGCCGCAAAATTGAATGAGGAATCCAATCCGGTGATAATGGTGGCAAAGCATAAGAAATAGTGGATTCCCGTCTTGCCGGACGGAATTCACACCAGCACGTCGAACAGGCGACGACCGTCGGCTTTCACCCATTTCGCGTGCGGGCGTTTGTTTTCCTTTTTTTTGAGGGAAATCTATCCGCTGTTTGTAATGTCGAAAATTTCATCTACCTTTGCGTATTGAAACTCAGAACTCCTGACGTGATGATTGCTGACTTTCTGAAAAAGAAAACACTACAAAAATGACCACGTAAACTAAAAAAGTTGTATATTTGCAGAAAATTTCAAAATTATTAATATCGACAAAAATGAAAAAGACATGAGAAAAGTTACTAAACAGTCGCTGGACGAACTAGCGAAAAGGATGACATTAATTTCCTCTTCTGACCAAATGAGCTTTTTTTGGGGGGGATGTCACCATTCGCCGATTTTCAACTTAATTGTATTCATAATGAAGCGGAAAAAAGAAATAACGAGTTTGCTAATAGCATTTATTGCCGGAATGATCCTGACTGCGGATTGTTATGCTCAATTCATCAACTATAACACTTGGAATATTGCCGACAATGACACTTTGTTTTTTATTAATCCGGAAACAAAAAATTTACGTTACCCTATTACCGGTGCAATATTTAAAGCTATTAATCCAAGATTTATTGCCAATACTTATGGCTTTACAAAATACGAAATTGTTGCCCAACAAGAAAATAATGAAAATTGTAAGCTGATTGAAAAAAAGACCACCAAAGATTTTTCGCTGATTTCTACCGGCTATTATTTTGACCCTGATTCAAAATCTTTAGCATTATCAACATCTAAAAATATTGGGAAGGAAGAATGGACTTATTATATCAATGATGTTCAAATGGATGGTTATTCATTGGTTCTGGTTTCTGCATTAACACTTCAAGCAATTGAACGCGTTGAATTTACTGGCGAATCACCCAATATTAAAAATTCTAATACTGGAACAGTGCGTATTTATACCAGAGATTTGTCTAAAAGTATAAGTGATGACAGTAAAACGGTTTATATTTTGAACGATGATCGCGTTATTACCCATAAGATATTTGAAGCAATATATCCGGTATATATCCGGTCATTAACACGTATAACCGATAAAGAAGAATTGGCTAAATATGAGCATAAAGATATAACAGAAATTGTGAAAGTTAATCTTTTTGAAATAGGTGAAGTAGCTAACTTAGTCATAGCACATGATTGTCCTGAATGTTATGTTTATCTGATAGACAATATACAGATAGACTGGAAAAGCTACTTTGTCTTAAATCCGTTTCATTTTAAAGAAGTATGCGAGATACAAGAAGATGATAATAAATCTTTTAGCCCTTATCGAAACCTCTTTGCAAAACAAAAACTTAAATTTTCAAAAACAGTTACTATTATTTCTCTTGATAACAATGACAATCCATGTAACATTGACAACAATGAAATGATTCGTTTTATCAATCCATTGAATAGTAATATATATAATATTACCGGAACTACTTTCAACGCGCTTGATCCAAAGTTTATCGCTAATATAAGTGGTTTTACTAAATCTTTAAAAATGAAGGAAGAAAATATAAAGAAAGTTGAAAAAATGGATAAAAAAGAATTTTCACTTATTTCTTTTAATTATCGTTATGATAATGAATATGAAGCTTCGAGTTTTTTTTCTTCTCTCAACATTAAGAAAGAATGGATTTATTATATTAATGACGAATTGATGGACGGGAATAATCGGTCGCTTGTTTCAGCATTAAAGAACCAGGCAATTGAAAGAGTAGAACTCACCACAGATTCCGGTATTGTTTTCACTTATGACGAAACACAATTGCCCCAAGCTACATATAGGAATGTAAATGCAATACATTTTTATACAAGGGATTTAGCAAATAGTACAATAAACGATAGTAAAACGGTTTATATTTTAAATGATGGTCAAGTCATTACACGGAAGATATTTGAAGCTATTTATCCGGTGTGTATTAATTCTTTAAAACGTATTACCAATAAACAGGAATTAACTGAATATGGCTATAAGGATATCACAAACATTGTGAAGATTAGTCTTTTTAATAAAGAGGAAATGACGAATGTAATTAAAATTCCTATCTGTCCTGAATGTAATGTCTATATTGTGGACAATATACAAGTTAGCCAAAATCTATTTGAAATGTTAAATCCATTTCACTTTAAAGTAGTGCGTGAAATAGATGAAAACGAGCAAGATTATTGTACTTCATATATTGATTTTTTTTCAAAAGAAAAAAATAATCTTAGGAAAAAAGTGACATTTGTATCTCTTTAGAAATGTTTTATATTTTTATATATGGTTATTTGACTTATTCACTTTTACGCACCTTTCAGCCGTCGAATGACCGGACGGAATTCACACCACCATGTCGAACAGGCGACGACCGTCGGCTTTCACCCATTTCGCGTGCGGGCATTTGTTTTCTTTTTTGCGTAGGTCGAAGGTCAGCAGGTAGCCCGTCGCGGCGTTTTTGCTTTCCATGTAACCGAGCAGCTGCCGGTACGCATCCTAATGTTTCGCCTCGCCTCGCCACAGTTTGAGTTCGACAAGGAACCGTTCCGGCCCGAAATCCACCACGAGGTCCATGCGGCGCAAGTCCGTGAACTGGCTCTCGATGTGGTAGAAACCCTGTCCGTTGATGAGCGGCTTCAGGTACATCAGAAACAGCATACGACCGTATTTCTCAATGAATTTGTAATCGCTTTCGCCAAACAGTTCGGCATAGTGGGCGGCAAACTTGCGCAGGCACAGTTCCATGTCGAAACGGCCGTCTTTCACCACGTCGTACTGAAGGACGCCGTTGATTTCCCTGTTCGTGTTGGCGCGCGATTCCTTTGATATGAAATAGTTGGCCATTCGAATCTCAAAAATTCTGTTGGATAAGGATATATTGCCACCGGTATTTTTAAGAAACAGCAACACCAACTTCCTGCCATCGCACCTATTCGTAATGTGTTCGCTGAGCGCCTCGAAAGATGTTATGTCATTGTTTGTCCATGCTTTTGCGTAGTCGCGCGGCACATCCGAAAATAACAATGATTTGGAAATTTGCCTTAAAAACATCGGACAGAAAGCCTCCGGCGAGGCAAAACGCTCGTCGCCAAGCCCCTCAAAACTGATGGACGCAACGGTTTATTCCCTGTTCAGTGTCCGCCGCAAAAGGCTTTGCGTGGTTGTCTTTCCGTACTGACGGGCGCGGTTGATGGTGAAATAATCGCCGTTATCAATCATTTCCCCGATTTGTTCCAGCTTGCCACTGATGTCAACCATATAATGCTTGCTGGCTATGCACAGCCCTGTCACATTGAATCTGCGCATTTTGATTTCTCCTTTTCCGATGTGTCAAATATTTTATTTTCCCAACTGTCTTTTCAGTTCTTCTATCTCCCTGTCTTTTTCTGCAATTGTTCTATCTTTCTCTGCTATCATTTCATCTTTCTCCTTAATCATTTTTGCAGCCTCGATACGCGCATAGTTACGAAGATATTTTAATATCTCGTCCTCCTCCCTCATCGCTTTCTTTACGCTTGAAT
>Ga0082212_10001304_pt1 | contig 36806 bp, 27 predicted proteins | sample TergutNt197P3_FD_71548 | JGI IMG/M metagenome (GOLD analysis project Ga0082212, IMG submission 71548) | Neocapritermes taracua P3 segment gut microbial communities from Petit-Saut dam, French Guiana - Nt197 P3 | ecosystem: Host-associated > Arthropoda: Insects > Digestive system > Gut ...
AACCCCGCTTCCGGCAAGCTGAACATGGGGTATGCCCGGAACCTGAGCGAAAAGGTATACTTGGGCGCATGGTACCAGGGGAACATCGTCCAGGTTACAGGTCTACCTGATACCAACAGCAAACAGGCGACATGGAACACCACCACGCAGGAACAGTTAACCTATACGGAAACGACAACATATGCCGCCGGTTGGGTAAACAGCAACAACCACATTGAACTGCTGTTTGGCGTGGGAGGAAACGGATTTAAAATTGGTTTCCATGAATCCCTGTACAATAACCGCCATGACGGAAGTACTCTTAGAAACCCAACTGTGGCAGATAACTTGAGCGGCACAATAACCTATACAAATAAAGTTGACGAATTTTCGGTGAACGGCGGATTTATCCGTCCGTATATCGGCTGGGGTACGGAAATAAAGCTGGGCGATGATATGGGCCTGCGACCCTATGCCAATTTCGGCCTGGGAGCGGTCATCAATTCCCAGATCGACAAATACAGCACTTATTCTGTTGTTAACGGCCAGCGGGGAAATGTGACTACTACCTATGGGGCGGGATATAACAACGGGTATGTTAACCCCTACGGGGATATTGGCGCAAAGCTTGATTTTAAAACAAAGGGCGGCGCATCGGCGACTTTTGAACTGAAGTACGGCATCAGCGGGAACGCATGGAGCAACAGCGCCGATAATATCGGTCTTGGCGGTACATATAACGGAACGGTCGGTTGGGCAGCCAACAGCTATGTCAACCGGAAAACCGAGTTTGTTGATCGCACCGAAACGGCAACCAATGCGACTCTCTATATTAACGAACGGACGGACATTACCAACACCATTACACCGGCATACGTGATTACCAAAGAAGTCGCCGACGGCTTTAAGCTTGGCTTTATCGCCAGTCTGCCGTTTACGTTCATCTCAAGCTCCAGCGACCAATATACCGAGACACGTACCAAAACGGTGACCGAATACAACCCCGGGTCTATCCTTATTAACACCACTGCAACAACCTTGTCTCATGCCTATACCGGCGTTAACACCAATAATCCAACCGAAAATTCGTATTTTAACATGGCGCTGAACCTGGGTATTGGAGCAACTTATAAACTTATCCCCGATCGTTTTACCGTTAATGCCGGTATCTCTGCCACCCCGGCAAATTTTACCAATGAGACGGTAACAACCAAACCCCGTCAGTATACGGCAACTACGCAAAATAAAACGATAGATGCCCTTGGCAACGTAACCGCCGACACCACAACTGCGACTGCCAATCCTACCACAACGGACAGTGTTGCCGTTGCCAATACTTGGACCCCCTATACCGGCAATTTCCTGGGCGGCTTTATGTTTAATTTTACCCCAAATGCGGCGCTGGATATGTCGGTAAGCGTTCCTGCGGGATACGGTTTCAGGCTGGAATTAACGTATGTCCACCTCCTGTTATCGGTGAAATTTTAGTTTTTACAAGGAGAACGATGCATGAAAACAGCGATAAAAATTACCGCCCTTGCGGCGGTACTCATTCTGGCGGCGGTTTCCTGCGCGCCGGATGCGGACTTTACCAAAATGGACTGGGGCAAGGCAAATGACGCTGCCAGTCCCACATCGACATCGACAGCGGCAGACACAGCTGCTTACCGGGGGAATGGAAGGTTTGTGCCTACCATCCCTGGCACCGGCGGAACATCCAGTGATCCTCTTACAGCGACTACCGGAACCACCAATCCTGGAATCTTGTACGAATTTGACATTCGGTTTCCCGCTGAGGCGGATTTTTTAAGAAAGCAAAGCATCGCGGAGATAGAAAACGCACTCAAGGATTTTATGACCCTATACAGCTATACCAACCCTGCTGGACATTCCAATACTCCGAGTGACAGGTCGACGGGCATCGATTATACCCTTATGCGCCGGACGCCAACGACAGTTGGTTCAAATGGTTTTGTTGATATTACCATCCACCTCAACATACCGGCAAGCAATTTTGTAGTTAAAATTGATTCTACAAAATATACCGTTAAGGGGAACAAGCTGGACAGAAACGGCGACAGGAAACCCGGTGAAGAATTCTACGACGATGCATACATCCAGGTTTATGTGGATGAAAGTACTAACGGTACCTTTGTACCTCCCGGCGGGCCGCATACCAGCAATGGGTACCAGGCCTGGGCTTTGACCCTTACGAATGTTTCCGCATTTATTTCCACAACGGATGCCCATTTCACTCAGGAGCGTACCGTTTCGGTAGCTACTCTTGCTCCCAACGGAATAAATATTAACTTAGGTACCGCTGAATATAACGCGGTCATTGACGAAGAACTTGGGGCGCTGGTTGAAAAAATCAGTTTCGAGAAATTCGATCTTAATGACCGTACATGGAAACCCGTTGAAGCCAATATCAGGTATTTTGACGGCACAGAAGTCCTAACCCAGCCAACCGGTGTACTCAATCCTGCTGCCCGTTCAATAGTCCTGACCTATACTCCCGATGCCCTGGGGTATTACCGCACCGTTGCCACAGACATAGAGTACCTGGAAACGGTCAAACCATATCAGGGATGCATTCAAAAGATCGACGTAACCAGCGGTATTGCCACTCGCGCGTGGAATGATACGGTAGTTACTACTCCGGTTCGTACCGCCAAAGATTATCTCTCGACTGGCACCGGTACGGGATGGAGGTTTATTACCACTCAGGCATTTATTAACGGAGCACTGATGGATTCCGCCGTTGCCGGAAATAACATTACCGTCGAACTTTTCTTTAACCCCATTAATTATGGAACGGAGACTACCCCAGATAGCGCGTTTGTTTGGCTGAAGGAGTTGTCTACAGCGGAATTTAACCGTAATGTGAAAATCTTACAGTCCGGTACTGCATTAACAAGCGGAAATTGGTATACCCCTGGCACCAGCACGTACAATTTTATCAAGGTTAAGGATGTTAGCTACTCGAGGTCAAACTATGTTAACCAGAATCAGCAGGGGTTTAACTGCATTACCCTTACCCTTGAACCCGGTCAGAATCTGGAGGATTTCCAATACCTTCTCATCGCCCCCGGCTTCCAGTACGCGCACGAAAACATACTCTTCGGCGATCATACGACCACTGGCCTTGCAAGAATAATTGACGGACAAAACCGCTGGGGCTTCTACGAAATTCCTGATACAGGACCCTCTATACATGCTGTGGTTGATTAATCCGTAGCAAATGCCAAAAAAAACCGCTCCTCCGGGAGCGGTTTTTTTGTGATTTTTTGAATATGTATTCTTGACTTATAGTACTGAATATGATACTATAATAATATGGCAACCATTAAGAATTTGATTCAGAAAATGAAAGTGAAAGATTACCTTGATTTGCCGTATCATATTGTCATACAACACCTTAATGATGAGAGCGGTTCTTATTACTTCGCTACGGTCAGGGAATTTGACGGCTGCATGAGCCACGGCGATACCTATGGCGAAGCTTTTGAAAATATCCGGGAAGCAATGGAAGGCTGGATCGAGACAAAACTTGAAAATGGTTTCCCAATACCGCAGCCTGTTGATGGCAGCCAGTACAGCGGTAAATTTGTTGTGAGAATTCCCAAGACCCTTCATGCCCATCTGGCCATGGAAGCCGAGAAGGAAGGTGTCTCGCTCAACCAATACGCGCTATACCGGCTGAGTATGTAAGAGTCTGCGGTTTTTTTGTGAAAAAATTGATATTATGTAGCCCATTCTGCGTTATTCTGTGATATAATGAATATTAGGGTCAAGGAGAGAAAACCTATGGAAAATAAACATTTTGTTGCCATCGGCAAAATGACTATTGACAACCTTAGTGCAGAGTGGAATATTCCCGATTTGCATTTTATAGTCAATAAAACGCCATCAGGACTTTTCGAGGTGACTAATATTGAACTCATTCTGGATTCATCCGGGGAAACCATAGAAGATGCTATAGAGGGGCTTATTGGCCTTACCATTCATTACATTACCGCAGCGATGGAAAAAGGCCGAGGCTATGATGAATTTATTGAAAAAGTCAACTCTCTGACTATGGAGGAGTATTGGCGTGAATACCGGAACATCGAATTCTCGCTGGCAAGAAACAGAAAAGACCTTAGCCATGATATAGCAAATAAGGTTAATGCGGCCATAAAAAATATGCTCGCTGAGGAAATAACACAGCAGATTAGAGATATGGCTGCCGGAGCTGCAAAAACTATCATTAGCAGTATCAATATTCAAATCGCTACCATGGACCTGGAAGCTGCCTGATGACCGAATATTTACTTATTGAATGTATCATTGACAATCTGATTTTGGGCAAGGTTATTGATCCCCCGGGTTTATGGAAAAAAACCGCAATTGGGACACAGTTTTATTATGCAGATTTTTTTCATGCCGGTACAAGAAGCCTGATTTCTTTTCGCATTTCTGTGATCAATGGAAATCATGTGATTTGATCAACGGCATTTATCAATCAGGCCAAATTTTTTAATATCAGTCCTGTGAAAATTCTCGATGAATGTAAACTGTAAACTTTGTCCCTAATTTACCAAAACCCCGCCGCTAACGGTTCCCTTTTCGGTGTGCAGCGTCCACCTGGAAGGATGGAGCCGGAAGACGGCAAGGAGTTTGCCGGTGCGGTTGTCGTGCCATGCTATGTTGCCGTCCCTGTCCAGGCTGATCAGGTGCTGGCCGCCGTCGGCAAGTTTCAGGGGAAAGCCGTTGGTAATTTCCAGTTTCTGGACGCGGCCGCCCGAGTAGATCGCGGCGCTTTCGCCGCCAATGGTTGCGGCAATTCCGTCGGGCGTTTCGGCAAGCGAAAATTGGGTGTCCTCTCCCTGGTAATCGACAAGCCTTGCGGAACTGGCGCTGTTCGCAAGGTTGAGCCGCAGGATCGATGTGCGGACGCCGTCGGCCTCGTTCGATTGCGATGTAATGACCGCCGCGTAGATGTTGCCCGTCGCTCCCCGGTGCACCATTATCCCTGCCTGGCCGGGGTAGGGAAGGGGAACCGTTTCTCCCGTGTTTACGTTGATTATCATAAACGGCGCGTTGCCCGAAACCGCGCTGCGCCCGATTATCAGCCGCTCGGAGTCGATAAAGGCGGCGTCCATTAAGCCTACCGAAAAAAAGGTAAAGAGGCCGTTCTTGCCCGTGTCGGAAGGGGTTACTACGGAAATGTTCCCCGTGGTATCGACAAACTGAACTTTTCCGCCGAACGAAGCCGCCGTGCTGATCGGGGATCGCATGGTTATTTCGCCTAACACGGCTTCCGGGCTGCCGGAAGCGGCCGATCGGATTACCGGCTTGGACTGGTTCCGGTCGTGCCAGAAGACAAAGCGGCCGGTTTCGCTGCTTCCGCCGGGATGCGCCGTTATGCGGTTATGGCCGCTGTCGTTTTTTTCCATGCGGACGAGCCTTCCGGCGGTAAGCTGGCTGTAATTAAGGGGAATGGAACCTATCGTTCCATTGTCGGCGAGGAAGGCGATGATCTCGCCGGAAATATCGGCGTCGGTAATCATCGTTTGCTCGGTGGTGCTGAGGATCTGCGTCCTGCCGTCTGATCCGGACAGCGCCACCGATCCGCTTTCCGTTCCCAGCGCGATGGATCCGTAGCCGGAACCATACATCCCGATCGCCGTGTAGCGGCCGCCCGATTCCGCGCCCCGGACGGCAAGGCTCACCCTTCCGCCGATGCTCAGGCGCCCGTTGCGGTCTATCGAATAGCGGTGAAGTTCTGCCGATCCGTCTTTTTGAACCAGGGCAAGCAGCGCGTCGTCGGCAGGGCAGAGCAGGGCGCCTTCGGGGATGGCGGCGTCCCTCCCGAGAATTTCGCCCGATGCCGCATGGATCACCGCAAGCCCCTCGGCGTTTACCCCGGCAAGATAGCGGCTGTTGCTGAAAAGCACCGGAGAAGAAAGGCTCGCCGGTATCTGAAATTCGCTTATCTGGTTTCCCGTTTCAAGGTCCCAGTACGAAAGAATCCCCGATGAAAGATAGACGGCCATGTTCCGTTCCGATCTGCCGGTAACGGCCAGCGCGATGTTTCCGGTAAGCGATTGCGGGGACTGCAGCACGTCGCCCGAGCCGGAGTCGATCAGGACTAGCCCGGTCCTTCCCGTTCTGGCGGCGATGATAAAGTTCCCCCCGGTCGAGTAGGTTATGTGGTTTATCGGATCCCTGAATTGCAGCGTAAAAATGTTCCGGCGTTCCCGGTAGTTCCAGGCGGAGATGCGGTACAGCCCCAGCCCGTCGTTTTCGACGATGCACACCTCGTTCCTGTTGGGCCTTCCCGCCATCGCAACGATGCCGTAGGGGCTGGCCTGGAAACGATCTGCGGCGGTCCCGCCGTTGGGATTCCAAATCTCAAGGTAGCCGTCTTCTCCGGCGCTGAGCACGGTGTCGCCACGGTGGACAATGGCGGTTACCGGCCCCCGGTGCTTGCCCGGCACCGCGCCAGTGAATACCCAGTCGTTTGCGCGGAGCATAGGCGCCGCCATTACCAAAGACAGAAAACATACCGCTACGCCGCGTTTTACGATCATCTCACCGCCTCGATAGGTACAGTATATCACCAAAAAGGGCAAAAAGCATCAGCCCGCAGATAAGTACCACGCCGAGGGTTTGGAACACCCCGATGGCACGGGGGTGCAGGGGCTTGCGCCGGATTATTTCCACGGTGAACAAAATGATCTGTCCGCCGTCCAGCACCGGCAGGGGCAGCAGGTTCATCACGCAGAGGGCGATGGAGATGAGTGCGATAAAATCGGCAAGGGAGCGAAGGCCCGTGCCGAAGCTCTGCCCGAAGCCCTCGGCGGCAACGTCGCCCACCATGTAGGTTATGCGGACCGGGCCGGAAACCGCCTCGGTTACATCGATCCCCTTAAAAAGCAAGGTAAGGCTTTTCAGCGAGACGAGCAGGGTATTCCAGCCTTCCGACACGCCTTTCGCAAGCGCTCCGGGGGGCGACAGGGACGGAGTCCGGTACTGCACCCTCGGCCAGATTATCCCCAGGCTGCCATCCGCCGAGAGGACAAGTTCCGCCGTTTGCTCGGCGCCGTCCCTGATGTAGTCAATTTTTGCCACCGGAGGGCTGCTGTCTACCGCCTTCATAAAGTCGATGGTATGGGTGATTGTTTCGCCGTTTACCCGGATTATAAGGTCCCCCGGCAGAAGCCCTGCGATGGCGGCATCGCTGCCGCTTACGATTTCGTCTACCAGCGGATCGGCCCAGAAATAGACGCCGATTCTTCCCGCGCCGGTGCTCTTGTCGAGGTCGGGCTTAACGAGGAGGCTGATGGTTTCGCCGCCCCTGTCCACGGTTACGGGCAGCAGCTTGTCGGGATTGGTCGCTATGTTTTGCTGTACTTCGTGATAATAATTTGTTTTCCTGCCGTTTACTTCGATTATCCTGTCGCCGGTCTTGAAACCCGCTGCGTCTGCGGGGAAGGTGGCATCGGCGCTGACATCCGACGCGAGCACGATGCGGCTGTCCAGCGTGTTTACCTCGAACCCGATGCCCCAGATCAGCGAGAGTATCAGCACGGCGAACAGCAGGTTGAACAGGGGCCCGGCAAAGCATACGACGATCCGCCGCAGGGGGCTTGTGCCGTAAAAAGTTCCCTTTACCGGTTCGATGCCGCTGGCGCGGTTTTCCCATGCCTCTTTGAATTCGTTATCGCCCCGCATCTTGCAGTAGCCGCCCAGGGGGAACATGCCCAGCCGGTATTCGACATCGCCGATTTTCTTTTTAAGAATGGGATTGCCCCAGCCGATGGAAAATGCTTCCACATCGATGCCCACCAGCCGCGCGGCAAGAAAATGCCCCAGTTCATGGATGAAAACGACAATGCCCAGGCCGAGCAGCCCAAGGGCTATTTTTACTGCAACCATAGGGCAATTCTAAAACTTTGATTCTATAATTGCAATATTCGCCGTTTCTCTTGCTTTTTTGTCTGCTTCCATTACCGTGGCGATGTCTGCCGGTTCGGCGCTCCAGTCGCCGTCCAGTACGTGCCGCGTAACGCGCCCGATGTCCGTAAAGCCGATTCGCCCGGCGATAAAGGCGGCGACTGCGGCTTCGTTTGCGCCGTTGTACGCGCAGGGGTACAGCCCGCCGCGTTTTACCGCGTCATAGGCAAGGGCCAGCAGGGGGAATTTTTCCATGTCGGGCGGATAAAATTCCAGGGACAGCGAGTCGAATTCGAGCCGCCCGAAAGGGGACGGCGCGCCTTCGATTAATGGCGCGGCATTCGGCGCGTCTATTAATGCGGCGGCAAGGGCGTCGTAGATGGGAAGGCGCATGTCGGGGCGGGATAGCTGGGCGTATACGGCGCCGTTTTTCATCCGTATCATCGAATGGACGATGCTTTGGGGATGGATAACCACCTTGATTCGTTCCGGGCCGATGTTGAACAGCCGCGCCGCTTCAATTACCTCCAGCCCCTTGTTCGCCATTGAAGCCGAATCGATGGTGATCTTTCCCCCCATGTTCCAGGTTGGGTGGGCGAGTGCGTCCTGCACCGTCGCCTTTTCCATTTCTTCGATTGCGGCATTTCTGAACGGCCCGCCGGACGCTGTCAATATTATTTCATCCAGGGTATTTTTGCCGTGCGCCTTGAGCAGGTGATAGATCGCCGAATGTTCGGAGTCGACGGGGATTATCTGTACGCCTTTTTCTTTCGCGCGGGCAAGCACAAGCGGCCCGGCCATTACCAGGGTTTCCTTGTTTGCCAGGGCGAGGCTGCAGCCCGCCTTAATCGCCGCCATGGAGGGCTCAAGCCCCGCCGCGCCGGAAATGCCGTTCAGGACGATGTCTGCGCCGCAGGCGGCTATCGCGGAAAGGAGCCGGTGCTTCCCGTCTGCCGCCCCGCTAAGAACCGCGTCCGCGCCGGGCCAGTTTCGGGCGGCTTCGGCAAGGGCTTCGCCGCTGTTGTGGGCGCTGAGGAGGACTACGTCAAAATGATCCCTTGCCCGCTCCAGAACGTCCAGGGCGCTTTTGCCGATTGATCCTGTCGCGCCCAGAACGGCGGCCCGTTTTTTCATCGATAGTTATGGTCGGACGAAGAGCAGGCGGAAGGCCATGTAGAATACCGGCGCGGCAAGGGCGATGGAATCGATCGAATCCAGCACGCCGCCCCGGCCGGGAATGGCATTCCCCGAATCCTTAAGGCCGGAGCTCCGCTTGATCGTCGATTCGCCAAGATCGCCCAGGGTCGCGGCAATGCCGGTTACCAGGCCGAGAATGGCGCCGGCGGCGGGGGTTAGCTCGCGGGGCAGGCCGTATTTGGGAATGAACGCTTCCGGAAAGATCAGTGCGGCGCCCAGGCCGACGAGGATCGGGGCGATGATTGCGCCGATAAAACCGGCGATGCTTTTGTTGGGGCTTGCCGGGATGATCCCCTGGTTTCCCTTGCCGAACAGCATGCCCACAGCCCATGCCATCGAGTCGGCGGCAAAGACCGATATAAGAAACGTTAAAATGATGATGCTTGCATAATTATCCCAATGGCTCATCCTGACTATCCACGCCATCAGCATCCCCGGGTAGATCAGCGCGGCGAAACCGGCTACCAGGCGGTTCAGCGAACTGTCCAGGGCGTCGCCCCGGGAAAAAATGCGCGACAATAGCAGCCACGAAACGGCGCCGGCAATGACCGCCGGAATTAAAAGCCCGTTAAAGCCGAAACTTTCGGTGAGGATCATTGCCGCCGGGATCGCCGCGCCCAATGCGGCGGCTTCCGCTTTTGAGATGCACAGTTTTTTCTGGGCCAGCAATACGGAAAATTCCACTGCGCCCAGGGCGCTGAAAATGACCGTCAGCACATTGAACGCAAGGTGGTGGTACCATGGAAGCAATACCACCATCGCGACAATGGCAGGAAGGCCGAGGAAGAAGATAAGCAGGCGCTGATATACCTTTTTCACAATCCTATTCTCCGTTGGCCGCGATACCGCCATAGCGGCGGTCCCGGTTCCGGTATTCGCCGACAGCCGCCGCCAGATCGGCATCGGTCCATTCGGGCCAGAGTTTTGCCGAAACGTACAGTTCCGCGTAGGCCCCCTCCCACAGCAAAAAATTGCTCATCCGGTACTCGCCCGCGCTGCGGATGATCAGGTCGGGGTCGGGGATGTCGGGGTTGTCCAGGCAGGCGGCAATGTCCTCTTCGGCTGCATTCAGCAAACCGCCGTCCGCCGCACCTTTTGCGACAAGCCGCCGCACCGCCCGCACCAGTTCGTCCCTGCCGCCGTAGTTAAGGGCGAGGATCACCTGCATGCCGCCAAATTCTTTCGTATCCTCCACCGTTTCGGCAATTTCGGCGGCAATGTCCTCCGGCAGCCCCGCCGCATCCCCCGCATGGCGCACGCGGATATGGTTTTCGCGGCAAAAGTCCATCTCGCCGCGCAGGTACTGCCTGACCAGCCCCATGATAAAGCCCACCTCGGCGGCGGTGCGCTTCCAGTTTTCCGTCGAAAAGACGTAGAGGGTCAGATACCCAATCCCCATGTCGCTAGCGGCTTTAACGATTCGCTTCGCCGCCTTTAATCCTTCAAGGTGCCCCTGGGTCCGGGCCATCCCGTGCCGCTTTGCCCAGCGGCCGTTGCCGTCCATTATGATTCCGACATGGCGCGGAATGCCGCGTCCGCTGAAAGCGCCCATTACACTTCCATTATTTCTTTTTCTTTTTCTTCAAGAACCTGGTTTACCTTGCTGATGTAGCTGTCCGTCTGCTTCTGCATATCGGCGATGCCCCTGCTTTCGTCGTCCTCGGTTATTGAAGATTCTTTTAACAGTTTTTTCAGCTCGTCGTTGCCCTCGCGGCGTATGTTGCGAATGGAAACGCGGGACTGCTCCGCCTGGTTTTTTGCGAGCTTTACCAGTTCCTTGCGCCGTTCTTCGGTAAGGGGAGGAACGGCGATGCGGATTACCTTTCCGTCGTTGGACGGGTTCAGCGACAGCTCCGACGAGCGTATCGCCTTTTCGATCTCGCCGATAAGGTTCTTGTCCCACGGCTGGATCACGATAAGCCGGGCTTCGGGAATCGAAATGTTCGCCACCTGGTTGAGCGGCGATTTTTCGCCGTAATAGTCAACCCTGATCCGGTCGAACAGCGCCGCCGAAGCCCGCCCGGTACGCAGCGCGGCGAAGCCATCTTTAAGGCTCGCCACGGTTTTTTTCATTTTTTCTTCGGTTAAGTCAATGACTTCCTGCATCGATTACACCACTCCCACTTTAAAATAAGCGTAGTCGGCGATTTCGAGCTTTGCCCCGGCTTTTTTCGCCGCTTCGTCAATGGCTTTGGCGACGGTAAGTTTTTCGTCTTTCACATACCCCTGCTCAAGCAGGCATATTTCCGAAAGGTGCTTGCTTACCTTGCCCTTGAGTATTCCCTCCAGCACGTTGGCCGGCTTGCCCTTGAGCTTTTCGTCCTGCTCCATCTGCTTGCGGAAAATTTCTTCCTGCTCGGCAATGTAGGCGGGATCGATCTTGCCCTTGTCCAGCGCGTAGGGGTTGAACGCCGCGATATGCAGCGCCAGCGAAAAGACGAAGCCCTTTACCTCGTCGTCTTTGAAAATTTCCGGCTTGTCCGACGAACATTTGACCGCCACGCCGATGTTGCCGTCGCCGTGAATGTACTGCGTGACATATTCGTTGGCGTTGGCGGCAAGCAGCCTGATCCGCTTAAGGCTCATGTTCTCGCGGATTTTGGTGGCAAGCTCGGTAACCTTGCCGTTCAGTTCGTCGTTGGGCGCCGTAATGCCGTTTTCCAGCGCCTTTGCGGCAATTTCCTCGCCAAGGGCGATAAATTCGGGGTTGCGGGCGACAAAGTCCGTCTCGGAGGAAAGTTCCACAAGGACGGCGGCGGTGCCTCCCGCTGAGGTTTTCACGAAAATTTTGCCTTCGCTGGTTGCCCTGCCGGAGCGTTTTTCCAGCGCGGCAAGGCCCTTCTCCCTGAGCAGCTTTTCCGCCTGATCAAAATCGCCGTTGGCAGAAACCAGGGCGTTCTTGCATTCCATCGGTCCCGCTCCGGTTTTATCCCGAAGCCTTTTAACATCTGCAGCGCTAATATCAGCCATGTTTTTCTCCTTCAATAATATCGCCCTGTCGATTTTACTCTGCACAGCGGCTTTTTTGGGGCTCTTGACGTTCGGCATAAAGCCCGTCAACGCGCTCAACGTTTCGCGCGCTTAAGATTCGTCATCAAAGAATTTATCTACGTCCACCTGGATTTGGGTTTCCTTTTCGTCGGCTTCGTCGTCAGCGGCTTCGTCTTTTATCGCGTCAGGCGGAATTTCGGTGGAGTACTTTTCAATCGCAGCGGCAATGTCCACTTCCTGATCGTCTTCCTTGCTGGACATGTCGGACATGAGGCTTTCCTGATCCTCGTCCTCGTCTCCCAGCGTCTCGATGATCTTGAGGCCGACCTCGTTGTCCGCTTCTACCACCGCGTTGGCGATGATCTGGGTAAAGAGGGTGATGGCCCGAATCGCGTCGTCGTTGCCGGGGATCGGGTAGTTGATGCCGTCGGGGTTGCAGTTGGTGTCCACCACCGCGACAATGGGGATGCCCTGGCGCTGCGCTTCGGCGACGGCGATGGCTTCCATGCGGGTGTCGATGATGAACAAAATGCCCGGCAGCTCCTTCATTTCCTTGATGCCGCCAAGGTTCTTCTGGAGCTTGGTCCGCTCCTTGCCCAGCGCGGCGATTTCTTTTTTGGTGAGGTTTTCAAAGGTGCCGTCGACTTCCATTTTCTCCAGCTTTTTCAGCCGGAGCAGCGATTTTTTAATGGTGACGAAGTTGGTGAGCATCCCGCCGAGCCAGCGGTTGTTCACATAGTACATCCCGCAGCGTTCAGCCTCTTTCTGGATGGCCTGCTGCGCCTGTTTCTTGGTACCCACAAACAGCACCGACTTGCCCGACGCAACGGTCTTGCGGACCGCTTCGTAGGCGTCCTTGATCGCCTGGATCGTTTTTTGCAGATCGATGATGTGGATGCCGTTCCGTTCCGCGAAGATGTATTTTTTCATCCGCGGATCCCATCGCTTCACCTGGTGGCCGAAATGCACTCCCGACTCCAGGAGACTCTTCATGGTAACTACTGCCAAAGTTTCCTCCTGACTTACACAGACAACAAGAATAAAGATCAACGAATGACGCGAATGAACGCGAATAAAAAGTAGGAAGGAGGAAGAAAACCAACTCCTAACTCCTACTTCCTACTTTATTTCCCCCCATTCGTTTACATTCGTGTAATTCGTTGACTCTTCTTAATTCGTCTGCATCCAACCCTATGTCTCGTTGTTCCGGGGGTAAGCCGGTGCAACGGAAATTTGCCTACCAGGGGCTCAAGCCCCTATTCGGTAGCCATTATCCCTGAGCATGGCATAAAAATCGTATAATGGCAAGCCCGCCACGGCGCTGGGAGACCCGTTTATTGACTTAACCAGGCAGCCCCCCAGGCTTTGCAGTTGGTAGCCCCCGGCCGCCCCCTGCCATTCGCCGGTTTTCAGGTACCATTCGATTTCGGCGGGGGAAAGCGCGGCGAACGTTACCTCGCAGGTAACGGATCGGCAGTCTATTTTGTTTTCATAGCCGTCGTACAGGGCCATCGACGTGACGACTTCGTGCCTTCGCCCCGCCAGCGAGCGGAGCATGGCCCCGGCATCGATGCGGTTCTTGGGTTTGCCGAAGATTTTTCCGTCCAGGACGATCATCGTATCCGCCGAAAAAATCCATTTGGCCGCTTCTTCCTGTTTCTTCTTTTTGAGCCGTTCAATGGTTATCTGGATTTTGCGCTTGGCCAAATCCTCCGACGCCTGCCTGGGGCTCATGCCCCGCGCGGGCGTTTCGTCAATTTCAGGCGCCATTACGGCAAAAGGCAGTCCCAGCAGCCTGAAAAAGTTCTGCCGCCTCCGGGAACTTGAGGCTAAAATGATAGATTCCATGGGTTTACTGTATCACATTTCAGGCTCTATTGACACACCGCCTCCGCCGGTATATTGTTTTCTTGGATTAAGTATTGACAGACTAGCTCATGTGGATAGAGCGTCAGCCTCCGGAGCTGAAGGTGGTGGGTTCGAGTCCCGCGTCTGTCAAAAAATTTCGAGACTTCGAAGGCAATTTCCCGCGTCTGTCATCTGTTGTACAGGTTGCTGTCGTCCGCAAAATGTTTCAGTTTGGGCAGCTTTTTCACTACACCGGGATATACGGCAATCTCGTTGTGGGTGATGTCCAGAGTCACAAGGTTATTCAGATTTTCAATCCAGTCCGGCAGCTCCCTTATCAGCGTACTGTGCAGGTTAAGCTTCTTGAGTTTTTTCAGATTGGCGATATAGCCCGGTAACACTTCAAGTTTGTTGTGGTCAATGTCCAGCACGGTCAGGTTTTTCAGTTCCCCGATAAATTCGGGGAGATGGGTAAAGCTGCTGAATGCAACTTTTCTCAGCGATTTGAGGTTTTTCATGGAAGGCGGAAAATAAAAATCGTCTGATATGGTTTCCAGAATGGAGAGCGTTCTTAACGATTGCAGATTCCCGAAAGAATTCGGCAGCCGCGTCATCCTCGTATCGCTTATGAAAAATTCCTTTAGCGAAGCAAGGTTTCCGAATGAGGCGGGAAGAAGGGTAAACCATGAACCCTGGCCGTGCATTTCTTCAAGGCCCGGGTGGTTATGCCTTTCGCACAAATAAAACTTTTCAAGCGATGCAAGATTGCCGAACGAATCGGGCAATGTTTTGATGCGGTTAAATGAAAGAACGATTTTTTTCAGATTTTTCAGGTTCCCGATTGACTGCGGCAATGAGGTTAATTCGTTTGTGTCCAGAATTAGTACCTTCAGATTTTTAAAGTTGCCAATCCATTGGGGCAGTTTTTTAAGGTTGTTGCATGTTAGATCCAGTTCTTCCAGCCAGTGCAGTTCCGCAAGCTCTTCCGGCAAAGCGCCGGCATGGAGGTACGATAAATCAAGTTTTTTGCTGCGGCGTTTCTTGCAGATGTTAATGTGGCGCACACATTCCTGCATGTTGAGTTTGTGCTGTTTTGCCGCCAGGGCGGGAAAGTGGCTTATGTCGCAGCCCCTTGTTTCAATGCGCCGTAAATTGGGCAGGTCGATGATGCTCTTCGGTATTACTTCCGCGTCGTACAAATCTATTTCCAGCAACTCCAGCGAATGGATATCGCCGATAAAAGGCGGGATCTCTTCTATGTCGGTATTGTCAACAATGAGTTTTTTAAGGTGCTTTAAATTGGCCAGGCTGGAAGGCAAATTTTTAATATTATAGTTTGAGCTTATATCAAGCACCCGCAATTGTTTCAGTTCGTCTATCCAGTCTGGCACTGCGTTTATGGCGGTGCATACCACAGAAAGGCTCGTAAGCCACGTTAATTGCCGTATTTCCTCCGGAAAAGCCTTGATATGCAGATTATAGCCTATTTTGAGCGATTTTAAACGCGAAACGCGGCAATTTTCTATTTCAATAAGAATTTCATCCAGTGCGTCTTTCTCCAGTTCCCTTACTTCATGTGCTTTCCGCATAATCCTGCCTCCTATGGTAATTATTTGTTACTTCTTCACTTTCTTGGTCATTATCAGGACGTTCTTGTCGTCCATGCGATGGTAATTTACCGTATCCATGAGCTTTTTCACGAGGAAAATTCCCAGACCGCCTATTTCGCGCTGCATCAGCGGCTTGTCCAGATCCGGGTCCTGCGCTTCAAGGGGGTTATACGGTCTGCCGTTGTCTACAAACCGGATCAGTATTTCGTCTCCGGCCGCGATGCCGATGGTAACTTCGCCCGTTTCCGGGGCATAGGCGTAATGTTCAACGTTTACGAATATTTCTTCGACCGCCTCGAATATCAGATCCTCCAGTTCGGGCGGGTAACCATAGCCGTCAAGCTCCTCTCCGATAAAGTCCAGGATTTTTCCGAAATTTTCCATCTTTGCCACTACCGTAAGCTCATTAATCACGGCCTCCCGGTCCAGCACGCCGTAGTGGCGGCTTTTTTCCAGGGCAAGCATGGTTATGTCATCCGACTGCTCGGTTTCTCCCGTAAATATGTCAATATCCCTTTTTATTGAGGAAAGCATATCCTTTGGGGGGAATTCCTTGCATCTGTTTATCGATGCCAAAAGCCGCTTTTCGGAAAAAAGCTCCCTGTCCGCGTTCATCGCTTCGGTTACGCCGTCGGTGTAAAAATAGATGGCATCCCCCGGTTCCAGCATTATTTCCACTTCGCGGTAGTCGGGGTTTTCGATAAATCCCAGGACGATGCAGGGTTTTGTGCTAAAATAATTAAAATCGCCATCGCCTCTTCGCAGCAGGGGCGGGGTATGCCCGGCATTGACATACACAAACCTTCCGCTCGGTATGTTAAAGATGCCCATTATCGCCGTTACGAACATCCGCGAATCGTTGTTCTCGCAGAGTTTTTTGTTGACTATCTCAAAAACGCTTTTGGGGCTGTCGCTGAAAGTGCAGTCCCGTATTATGGTTTTGGTAATGACCATGAACAAAGCGGCGGGAATTCCCTTGCCGGAAACATCGGCTATTACTACCGCCAGATTGTTTCTGTCGAGCATGTAGAAATCGTAAAAATCTCCGCCTACTTCCCTGGCTGGAATCATCGTGGCGTATATGTCGAATTCCGATCGGGTGGGGAAGGCAGGAAAAATACAGGGAATCATGCTGCTCTGTATCTCTGCCGCAACACGCAGTTCTGTGGCTATACGCTTTTTTTCTTCGCGTTCCCGTTCATGGGCTTCGATGGCGTTTTTTAAATCTTCGGTCATTTTGTTAAAGGTTCCGGCAAGCATGCCAAATTCGTCTTTGGTGGTCTCCTTTACATGCATGTCAAGGTTGCCAATGGCGAGGTGGGCGACATCGGTGGTGAGCCGCCGCAGCGGCGTGTTGATAAGTTTTGATACCAGAAAATACGCGGCGGCCATTAAAAAAACCAGAGAAAAAATAATCGTCATCGAGTAGCAGGTGTTGCGCTTTTCCACTTCGGCGAAAATTTCGTTCTCGGGAATCTGTACCGACAGCAGCCAGCCGTTGTCCAGCCGCCTGCCAAAGTTTAAATAGTTTACCCCCCCAAGGGTAAACGAACCGGCGTTTATGTCCCATGGAATGATTTTGGCGGGTGCGCCCGTCAGGTTGGGCAGGTATGTGGCAGAAATGATGTAGTCTTTTTCGGGAACGCAGAGCACGACAAAGCTGTTTTCGGTGGGGCGGATGGCGGTTAATGCCTTTACCGCCTTTTCCATCCCCCAGTCCACAACCGATATTCCAATCATGGCGCCTTCGGAATCGAAAATGCCCGCTCCGGCTGCGGTTTTGAGATTCTGCGTAATGTCGCCGATAAAAGGCTTTGCCCACGCAACCTGGTACGGCTGCGTTATTTCGTCAACAATGTCGCGATACCAGTTTCTGTCGTAAAAATCGTAGTTTTCAATGTCGCCCAGGCGCAGTTCGCCGGTGTCCCTGTCATAGAACGCGTAGATGCTGACCTTGCGCGTTTCGTTGTTAAAGGCATGAGGCTCAAACCACAGCCCCCCTCCGACGGCAGCCGGAAAGCTGCGGAGAAATTCCAGCACCGACGTTTCGCCGATACTGCGCGACTGCGACTGGTAAAACAACAGGCCGCTGGTCACCATGTTGATGGCGCTTCGTTCAATGCCCCCGATTTCCTTGTTGAATTTTTCCGTTTCCAGTTCAACCGTTTTTTCGATGTCTTCAAGGCGCAGGCGTTTGTAATTTTTCGTCGTTGCCATTGAATACAGTACAAAGGCTGTACCCATGAATATCAAAGAGACAAATGTTATTGCAAGAATTTTTGTCCGTATCGAATACATGATTACTTGATCAGCATCTCATCCAGCGCGGTCATGCCCAGGACATTTCTGACATTTTGCGATGGCATTTCAATGCCGAATCTGCCCCCTGTGTCATTGAGATCCTGATACGTTTTAAGGATTACACGTATCCCGGCGGAACTCAGAAATTTTACCCATAGCATGTTCAGGACGATATTTTTTTGCCCGTCATGTATAGCCTTGTGCAACCAGTTTTCCAGCTTGTCCGCAGTCCCTGAATTAACATGGCCCTTGATGGTTAATTTAATGCCTTCCATGGTTGTCTCTTCAGTAATTTCCAGGTCTTCATTTCGCACGAAATTGTCTCCTTATGATGCATATTTACGGTGCATATATAAAATATATTCGATATTTGGAAATTTGTAAACATTTCCTCTTTTTTTTTAAATTGGTTGCCTCTCGCCGGTTTTATTTTTATATTGTAGTTTAGGGGTAAAAATATGGAGAATCCTCTTTAAAAGGGCAAATTTGGCAGGCCATGCCCCATTTTGATGCAGAAATGGGGGCAGATATGGCTGTGGGGCCATTTTTGGAAGATTTGTCGGAGATATTGCAGATGCAGAGCCAATGCACTATACTATAAGTACATATTTCTGCGGTGCTTCATTCGACTGTGAATTTGGTGTTAGAGGGGTAGGATAATGAACCGTACCGGGTCGAATAACCGGAAGCAGAAAAACAGGCTCGCCGCACATACCAGAATTGTCAACATGGTGCTTCTTTTCCTCGTCCTTGTCCTGCTCACGGTGGTGTCGGGCGTGATAATCAACAGGATTAACAACGAGAACGCCAGGAATATCGTCCGGACCTATTCGATGGAGGCTGCGGACAAGTTCTTTTCGTATATTAGCCAGGACCTTACCCTGGTGCGAAAGGCGGCGCACTCAAGGGCCATTACGGCGTGGTTTGCCAACGAGGGCGACCAGCAGAAAAAATTCGACGCGATGGACGAGCTGTCGGACTATGCCGCCATCATGAACGGCAATCATTTTTACCTCGGCATCCATGAATCAATGAACGAATACTCCCTGATGCACGGCCATGGCCACGAGCATGAAACCGGGCCGATGTTTATGGACGTTGGCCCCCATGCGCGGCTCGATCAGCAAAACCCGGACGACATCTGGTATTTTGACTGCATAAATTCCGATAATGTGTATTCCCTGAATATCGACGTAGAAAAAGCCACCAACATGTGGCATTTGTGGATAAACCACAAGGTTCTGCTGGACGGGAAATTCCTGGGGATATTCTGCTCGGGACTGGGCATCCCCGACGTGTTCTACGAAATATTCAGCGAAGAAAAGTACAACCAGAATATAGTGCGGGGATACATTATCGACAGGCGCGGCGTTATCCAGTCGTCCAGCATCGATCCCCGCATTTACCACGAAGAAGACAACCACATTCACGAAGAAAGTTCCGATCCCGCTTTTGCTGCGGCACTCGGTATGCACATAGCGGGCATTCAGGGGGTTTTTGGCCCCCATTCCCGCCCGCAGGTGCTCAGGACCAGCAAAAGGCCGTTTGAATACGTCGCCATCGAGCCTATCGGCAGCACGGACTGGTCGGTCGTCGTTTTTTACAACGGCCATTCGCTTGCCGGCGTCGCCAACCTCGTGCCGCTGCTGGTTGTGATGCTGTCCGCCCTGTTCCTCTATGTGGTGGCGAGAAACGCCATCGTGGGCAGGATCATATTCACCCCGCTGGATAACCTTATTCAGAGCGTGTCAGAAGGCAAATCAAATGATGCCGATTTTTTCGGCAAGGACCGCGACGACGAAATCGGCGACCTGGCCCGGGTCATACGGGACGCTTCGTATCAGGAGGAGCGCCAGGAGCAGCTTTTGCAGGCGGTTAACAGCGCCGCCGCCGTCCTGCTCGCCCCGGCAAACGAGGAGGATTTTGACACTTCGCTGATGGAGGGGCTGGACCTCATCGGCCGCTGCGTAGACGTCGACCGCCTCCATATCTGGCGGAACGAGATGATTGAAGGGGAATTAACCTACATCAACCAGTTCAGCTGGGTCAGAAGCGATTGTTCCAGGTGGAGAAAGTCCGCCGCAATACAGCGCCGCTACAGCGAAGTTCCCGAACTGGAAAGAAGGTTCCTCCGGAATGAATATATAAACGGCCCGGTTTCCCAGATGCCGGCAGAAGAACAGGCAATATTCATAGATCAGGGCGTAAAGTCCTTTTTGGGAATACCGCTGTATTTGCAGAAAAAGTTTTACGGCTATTTCAGCTTTGACGACTGCCACGAGGAACGGGTCTTTACCAACGACGAGGTTAACATCCTCCGTTCCGCCGGTCTGATGCTTGTCAGCGCCGTTAACCGCAACACCCACGCGGCGCAGCTTAACGAGGCGCACCAGCAGACGCGGCTTTTGCTTGACGCGATGCCCTTTGCCTGCAACCTGTGGGACAAGAACCTTAAGGTTTTCGGATGCAACGAAGAAAACGTCAGGCTGTTCGATCTTAAGGACAAGGATGAATTTATCAATTGTTTTGAAGAGCTGTCTCCGGAATACCAGCCCAGCGGAGTGCTTTCCACGGTAAAGACCGAATATGTAAAAAGGGCGTTTGCCGAAGGCAGGTGCGTCTTTAACTGGATGCACCAGAAGCGGGACGGCACCCCAATCCCCACGGAGATGACGCTTGTCCGCGTCGACTACGACGGGGACTATGCCGTTGCCGGGTATGTGCGGGACCTCCGCGAACAGAACCGGATGTTGAACGAAATCCAGCGGCGGGACAGCCTCCTCCATGTGATGAACCACACGGCGACCGCGCTGCTCTCGCCGGTGGACGAGTCGGATTTTGAGGCTTCGCTGCTTCAGGGCCTGGAGCTCATCGGCCGCTGCGTGGACGCGGACCGCATCAACATCTGGCGGAATGATACAATCGACGGGGTCTTTTGCTACGTCAACCAGTTTCAGTGGCTGAGAAGCGACGCCAGCCGCAGGGGGAGGCCCGCCATCGGCAGCCGCCCGTACAGGGATAACCCCGAATGGGAAAAGGCCTTTATTAAAAATGAATGTATCAACGGGCCTGTTTCTGCACGGACAAAATCCGAGCGGGACCTTTTGGGACCCCAGGGCGTCAAATCAATTTTGGCGATTCCGCTGCATTGGAACAGGCAGTTCTACGGTTTTTTCAGCCTGGACGACTGCCATCAGGAGCGTACCTTCAGCGAAGACGAGGTGAACATCCTCCGCTCCGCCGGCCTTATGATGGTCAATGCGTTTAACCGCAACACCCAGGCAACCCAGCTTCGCGAAGCCCATGAGCATACGACCCTTCTGTTGGACACGATGCCGATGACCTGCAACCTGTTTCACCGGGATGCGCAGATATTTGACTGCAACGAAGCTGCGGTCAAGCTCTTTGAAACTAAAGACAAGCAGGGCTATCTGGAGCATTTTTGGGATTTTTCTCCATTTTACCAGATGGACGGACAGCTCAGTTCCGAAAAAGCCGCCATGTTAATTAACAAGGCTTTTAACGAGGGCAGGGCTGTTTCCGAATGGACGCACAAGCTGCCCGACGGCACGTTGATGCCGGTGGAAGTAACGCTTGTCCGCGTCAAATTCGGGGACGACGATATCGTCGCCGGCTATTCATGGGACTTGCGCGAACATAAACGGATGGTGCACGAGATCGAGCAGGGCGCGAGCCTTCTTAACACGGTGAACCACGCCGCCACGATTCTTTTGCAGTCGGAGATCGATGAATTCAACAGCAACCTGCACCGCTGCATGGGCATGATGGCCGAATCCGTCGTTGCCGACCGGGTATGCATCTGGAAGAACCACATTAAATCGGGCAAGCTGTACTGCACCCAGATTCACGAATGGCTGGGCGATGCCGAAAGCCAGATAGACCTTGATTTAACGATTGACGTATCCTATGGCGATACGCTCCCCGGCTGGGAAAGGACCCTGTCGCGGGGGGACTGCATCAACAGCCTGGTGCGCGACATGTCGCCGGAGGAGCAGGCCCAGCTTGCGCCGCAGGGGATAAAGGCCCTCTTTGTCGCGCCGGTGTTCGTGCATGATAAATTCTGGGGCTATGTCGGCTTTGACAATTGCCACAGCGAAAAAATCCTTTCCGAAAGCGAAGAATTTACCCTCCGCTCCGGCAGCATGCTCATAGCCACCGCCCTCTTGCGCAACGAAATGACGCTGAGCATCCGCGACACCGCCGCCAAGCTGGAAGCGGTTATCGCCGGTTACGCGGGCATTATCTGGTGCGTGGATACCGAAAACAAAATTACCCTGTTCAACGGCATGTACCTCAACGAGCTTGGGTTCCCGCCCGACTACTATGAAGGCATGAAGATCGAAGCCGCCCTGCTGGACAGGCGGTTTTTCGGCATCCACGAAACCGTGCCCAAGACTTTTGCCGAAGGGCCGCAGGACCTGAGCACCGAGATCGAAGGAAAGGTGTACCGGACCCGTACCACGCCCATCTACAACGACAAGGGCCGTGTGGTTAACGTGGTGGGGACTTTCGACGACGTTACGGAAAGAAACAAGATGCAGATGGAGCTTAAGGCGGCGCTGAAGGAGGCGCAGGAAGCGAACAACGCCAAGACGAGCTTCCTTGCCAGGATGAGCCACGAAATGCGAACGCCGCTGAACGCGGTAATCGGCCTTTCCACGCTGATGATGGAGGATAAGTCCCTCGTCGAAGAAGTGCTTTCAAATCTTGAAAAGATCAACAGCGCCGGATCGACCCTCCTTTCCACGGTGAACGACATTCTGGACATCTCCAAAATAGAAGCGGGCAAATTCGAAATTATCCCCGTGCAGTACGACATCCCCAGCCTTATCAACGACGCCATTACCCAGAGCATCATGCGGATCGGCGACAAGCCGATCCAGTTCCGCCTGGACATAAACGGGAACCTGCCCTCGCGGCTGTACGGCGACGATCTGCGGGTAAAGCAGGTTCTGAACAACCTGCTGTCCAACGCGTTCAAGTACACCTGGGACGGCTCGGTGGAACTGGGGGTGAACTGCGAACGCGACGGCGACACGGTGTGGATGACCATTACCGTCAAAGACACCGGCATGGGTATTCGCAAGGAGGATATGGACAGCCTCTTTGCCGACTATGTGCAGATGGATACATCGGCCAACCGGAAAATAGAGGGGACCGGCCTGGGGCTTTCCATCACCAAAAAGATCGCCGTCATGATGGATGGCACGGTAGACGTGCAAAGCGAATATGGCAAAGGGAGCGTGTTTACGGTAAAGCTCCGGCAGGGGTATGTAAACGATTCCGTAATCGGGGATGAAGTGGTAAACAGCCTCAAGGGCTTCCATTACTCCGATCAGAAGCGCCGCCGGAGCTTCCGCACGGCAAGGGTCAATCTGTCCTATGCGCGGGTGCTGCTGGTTGACGACGTGACGACGAACCTCGATGTCGCCAAGGGCATGATGAAGCCCTACGGCATGCAGATCGACTGCGTTACCAGCGGCCAGGACGCCATCAACATGATCCGCGCCGAATCGGTCAGGTACAACGCGATCTTCATGGATCACATGATGCCCGATATGGACGGGATCGAAGCCACCAGGATTATCCGCGAGGAAATCGGGACGGAATATGCCAAAAATATTCCCATTATCGCCCTTACCGCCAACGCGATCCTCGGCAACGAGGCGCTGTTCCTCGACAAGGGCTTCCAGGCGTTTTTAACCAAGCCCATCGAAATCGAACGCCTGGACATGGTGATTCGGGAATGGGTGCGGGACAAGGAGCTGGAAAAGAGTCTCGCGGGCCAGAAGATCAACATAGACGGGCAGGAGTATTTGGATGTCCGCAGCGGGGACGAGCGGCGCACCGATTCCGACAGGAGGAGCGGCGGCGACCGGCGTACTTTTGGGAAGAGAATCCACGGGCTGGACATCGGCAGGGGAATAGAGCGCTTCAGCGGCGATGAGGAATCGTTCCTCCAGGTGCTGCAATCCTACGCGAACAACACGCCGCCGCTTCTGGAGAAGATCGTCTCGGTGAACAAGGACAATTTGTCCGAATATGCCGTTACCGTTCACGGAATAAAGGGGGCAAGCAACGGCATCTGCGCGGAGGCGGTGGGCGCCAAGGCCGAAGCCCTGGAAAAAGCGGCAAAAGACGGGGATATCAGCTATGTGATGGCATATAACGTCGATTTTATGGATTCCGCCAAAAAGCTCATAAAAGACATAACCGGTATGCTGGAGGATATTGCCCGCGAGAATCCCAAGCCTAAAAAGGAGAAGCCGGACAGCGAGGCGCTGGGCAGGCTGCTGGCCGCCTGCGATGCCTATAACATGGACGGGGTGGACGCGGCCATGGAAGAAATTGAATGCTATGAATATGAATCCGACGGCGGCCTTTCCGTCTGGCTGCGCGAAAATGTCAACCAGATGAACTTCGCCCAGATTACAGAACGGCTTTCGGCCCTGGCAGGGTAGGGCGGTACCTCGAATGTCGATGCGTGCAAGAGCCGGTCTGATAATAATGTCGATCGTTTTTATTATAACGGCGGCATACTTTTTTCTGAGCCTGTCCTTTACCAGGCAAAACATTGTTAAAACCATTGAACAGGATTTGACGCTGGCCATTGACATTGCAAATGATCTGGTTGCCACAAAGATCAAATTATTAAAATCAGAAGCCGATACGGTTGCCGAACGCCTTCTTCAGACAGATTCCATAGAGGGCATGGCGGAACTCATGGAGTCTCAGTTGGCAGAATTCCCGGATTTTATTTCGCTGACCGTTTATGACTCGCACTCCATTGTCGCCAATTCGGGCGAGCCGGTTTCCCATGATGTTTTGCGGACCGAGAACAGCTACATACAGGTTGCGTTTAACGGGGAGCGCATCATTTCGTCGGCGCATTTCAACAATTTGTCCGGCTCGCTTGTCATGCATGTGTTCGTACCCATGGGAAACAGCCTGGTATTGTCGGCAACCTTTCCGGGCATGCTTTTTGCCGACCTCGTTACCGACTACCGGCTGTGGCGTACCGGCAACATTTTTATGCTCGACGGGACGGGGACCACCATCGCCGACGTCCAGCGCGAACTGGTAATAGACCAGCGCAATTTTATTTTGGAACCCGATACCGGCCCGGATTTTTCCGGCCTGCGGGATTTTCTCCAAATCATGATAACAACCGAAGACGGCATGGGGACGTACTTTTTCAACGGCGTAGAACGCCTTTGCATTTACAAGCACGTTACAGGCTCGCTGGCCGGCTGGCGCATCGCAATAGCGGCCCCCCTGAGCGAAAGCCCGCTTTTAACCCTGCGCAACGACCTTTTATATTCGGCCCTGTGTTTTTTGCTTGCCGGAATCGTAATATCAATCCTGCTCTCTGGAATAGTTTCGCGTCCTTTTTATCAGATTGAAGAACAAAACCGCCATCTGGAGGAACTAAACGAGCAGGTAATGTCCGCTTCCGAAGCGAAGTCCACCTTTCTTGCCAGGATGAGCCACGAAATGCGCACCCCGCTTAACGCCATAATCGGCCTGTCCGACCTGTCCCTGGAAGGGGAAACGCTCAGCGAAGACGACTACATAAACCTTGAAAGGATATACAGCGCCGGAGAGACGCTGCTCAGCCTGGTTAACGACATCCTTGACATTTCCAAAATAGAGGCGGGAAAATTCGAGCTCATTCCTATTGAGTACGACATCCCCAGCCTGCTGAACGACACCATTACCCAGAACATCATCCGGAAAGGGGAAAAGCCCATCCGGTTCATCCTCGATATCGACAAGAACCTGCCGGCGCGCCTGTACGGCGACGATCTGCGCGTCAGGCAGATTTTCAACAACCTGCTGTCCAACGCCTTCAAATATACCAGGGAAGGGACGGTGGAAATGAGCATTGGCTGCGTAAAAACAGGCGACGCAGTCTGGCTGACTGCGGCCGTAAAGGATACCGGCATCGGCATTAAAAGCGGGAACATTGGCCGCCTGTTTGAAAATTTTGTCCAGCTTGACACAACCTCGCACCGCACGATTGAGGGAACCGGCCTTGGCCTGTCCATCACCAAAAAAATGGTTGAGATGATGGACGGCTCGATCAGCGTGGAAAGCGAATTCGGCAAGGGCAGCACTTTCCGGGTTCGGCTGAAGCAGGGATTCGTATCCAATGCGGTAATCGGCGAAGAAGTGGCGGAAAGCCTGAAGAACTTCAACTATTCCGATCAGCGGCGCAGAAAATACTCGCGGATGTCGCGGGTTAGGATGCCCTACGCAAAGGTGCTGGTGGTAGACGACGTAACGACAAACCTGGACGTGGCAAGGGGCATGATGAAGCCCTACGGTATGCAGGTGGACTGCGTTACCAGCGGCCAGGAGGCCATCACCCTGATTAGAGCCCAGGATGTGCAATACAGCGCGATATTCATGGACCACATGATGCCCGAAATGGACGGGATAGAAGCGACTCGGATTATCCGGGAAGAAATTGGAACCGAATACGCCAAAACCATTCCCGTAATCGCCCTTACCGCCAACGCCATTGTGGGAAACGAGCAGATGTTTTTGGAGAAGGGCTTCCAGGCGTTTTTATCCAAGCCCATCAATGTCAAGCGGCTGGATGCGGCGCTGAACGAATGGGTGCGGGACAAGGAAAAGGAAAAGCTCCTCGACGAATGGCAGATTCATCCCGCTTCGGAGCGGCGCGCAAGGGTCGATCGCAGAAGCAAAATCGACAGGCGGATATTTGACGACATCTCGCAGCTTATCGACATGGAAAAAGGGATTGAACGGTTCGGCGACGAGGAATCTTTCTACAGCATCCTGCGTTCCTTTGCGGTAAATACCCGCCCGCTGCTTGAGGTTATTAAGCGGGCAAGCAGGGAAAGTATGCACGAATATGCGATAACCGTGCACGGGATAAAGAGTTCCAGCCGGGGAATTTGCGTGGAAGCGGTGGGTTCTCTGGCAGAAGCTCTTGAAAAAGCGGCGAAAGAAGGGAACTATGACTATATCGAAGCGAATAACGCCGTTTTTGTCGAAGCGGTGGAAAGACTCATCGATATATTAAATGATATGCTGGCAGAAGTGGCCTCGGCTGCCTCCAGGCCCACAAAAGACATGCCCGACGGGGAGCTGCTCAAGAAACTTGCCGTCGCCTGCGAGGCATTTAAAATGGATGATGTGGACGCGGCCATGGAGGAGATAGAGCGTTTTGAATACGAAGCGGGCAAAGGGCTTGTCGCCTGGCTGCGGGAGAACGTGGAACTGATGAATTTTTCTGAAATAGTTGCTAGACTTTCAAATGAGAGTACCGGAGGATGATGTATGGAAGAAACGCGGCACAAGATCATAATGGTTGACGACAACATGGCAAACCTCACCATGGGCAGGAACATGCTCAAAACTTTCTATGAGGTGTACCCTGCGCCGTCGTCGGCAAAATTTTTCGAGATTCTTGAAAATGTCACCCCCGATCTGGTCCTTCTGGACATAGAAATGCCGGAAATGAACGGATACGAGGCCATCAAAAAACTTAAAGCCGATGAGCGCTTTGCGAATATTCCCGTTATCTTTCTCACCGCCAAAAGCGATGAAAACAGCGAGCTTGAAGGGTTCGACCTTGGCGCGGTGGACTATATCTCCAAGCCCTTTTCCGGCCCCCTGCTGCTCAAGCGAATTGCCAACCAGCTTTTAATAACGGAACAGAAAAAGGAACTCCTGGCAAACCAGGCCGTCCTGCAGGATTACGCGGATAATCTGGAAGAAAGGGTGCACTCCAAGACAAAGGAAGTAATCAATTTGCAGAACGCCGTGCTGAGCACCGTCGCCGATCTGGTGGAATACCGCGACCAGCTTACCGGGGGCCACGTTACCCGCACCCAGATGTACCTTAAGGCCCTGACGGACGAGCTTATCAGGGAGGGGCTATACCAGGACGAGATGGCAGGATGGGACATTGATTTTTTCCTGTCCTCGGCGCAATTGCATGACGTTGGCAAAATTGCCATCAGCGACATGATACTGAACAAACCGGCGAAGCTTACCATGGAAGAATTTGAGATAATGAAATCCCACGTAACCGTGGGTGTGGACGCCATCGAACGGATTATGAGAAATACCGAAGAGCACGCCTTTTTGAATCACGCCCTTTTAATAACGGGGACCCACCACGAAAAATGGGACGGCACGGGATACCCCATGGGGCTCAAGGGCAAAAACATCCCCCTGGAAGGCCGACTGATGGCGATCGCCGATGTGTACGACGCGCTGATTGCGGTACGTCCGTACAAGGAGCCGTTCAGCTGCGAACAGGCCCGCAAAATAATTTTGGAGAGTTCGGGAACCCATTTTGATCCCATTCTGGTGGAAGTGTTCAAGAATGTCGTCAGCGAGTTTGAAAGGGTTTCGCGGGAAATCGGCGGCAGCGTCAATGGTTGAATAATACGCCGCTTCAACGTATACTTTCACCATTATGAAAAAAATCATTCTCAAAGCCGAAGACCTTGACGGTTATTTGACCGCAGCCGACAAGGACTGCCTTGCCCGGATGGACGACCTGTACAAAAAGCTGATGAAGTCGTATTCCCAGCTTGAATCCGGCCTGCAGGAGGAACGGCGGAGCGGCGAGGACAGCCTTATCTCGCTGTACAACGAGATGGGCGACATGATGCAGGACATCTGCCTTAAAACGCCGAATATCAACGTGTACACCTTCCTTATCCCCCAGGAAAGCTATCCCGAAGCGTCGCGCCTTACCGCCAAACTGCGGGACGTGCGGACGGGGAATCAGGAGTTTATCTATTACATACAGCGGGCCTACGAAATGCTGTTCAAACTGGCCTGGGGTGGCAGCACCGGCAAGAACAAAAATTATCTGATCATAAAAACCCCGGTGACCAACCCGGTGCAGAATTACGCAGTGCACAAGATCACCAACATCGACAGCCAGATCGAAAACACCGTCATGTGCGTAATGCTGCGCGGCGCGCTTCTGCCCTCGATGATCATGAGCAAGGAGATACAGGAATATTCTTCGCACGGCTATGTAACCCCTTTTGCCCTTTTCAGCATCAAGCGCGACGACACCAAAAAAGAAACCGACATGGAGTACATCCTGGACCTGGAACGCTCCTTTTTTGACCTTGGCGCGCTGGACGGCAAAGACCTGGTTTTCGCCGACCCGATGAATGCCACCGGCGGCAGCCTGGTAACGGTGGTAAAATACCTGCTGGATGCGGGCATTGAGCCGAAGTCGATACGTTTTTTTAACGCCATCGCCGCGCTTAAAGGAGCGCTGCGGGTCGTCCGCGCCCTGGACAACTGCGAGGTGTACACCCTCTGGATGGACCCCGTCCTTAACGAACATGCGTACATCATGCCCGGACTCGGCGACGCGGGGGATCGCATCAACGGCTGCGACCGGGAATTCCGCCCCCGGAATATCATCCAGCTTATAGCGGACTACGGCGACAACATCGCCCGGCTGTACCGTTCCCAGCTCAGGGAAATCGAAGACACGGTTTTGAATAAAGTAGGAAGCAGGAGTTAGGAGAAGAGTCAACGAATTACGCGAATGTAAACGAATGGGGAATGAGATAAGGAGATGCAGAGGTTTGAGATGAAACGTTGCGGTGGTACGATAAAAATGATTTATCATTTCTCATTTTTCCTTCCTGCAGTTTTTTGTCTTTTAGTTGTCATTTCAGCTCTTTGCGGGTGCGTAAGCTCGGGGGCGGCGGCGGAGGAATATTTTTCCATCGGGATGGCGTATTTTGACATGGGGAAATATGCCGAGGCGGAAAAGTGGCTGAACCGGGCAAGGGCCAGGGACAGAACCATGACCGCATCCGAGTACAACCTGGGGCGCATTGCCTTTGAGACCGGGCGCTTCGAGGAAGCGGCGAGGCATTTTGAATCAGTCCTGAAGCGCGATCACGACAACGTGCTGGCCCTCCGGGCAGCAGCCTATACGCGGATACGGAACGGCGACATTGAAAAGGCGGAGGAACTGTACGGCAGGCTGCTGGTCCTGGTTCCCGAAAGCGCCGACGACGGCTACAACCACGCCCTTGTGCTGTTTGCCATGAAAAAGTTTCCCGAAGCGGAAGAGGTTCTGAAAAACAACGAATTTGCCCTCCTTGAGAACAACGACGTTCTGCTGCTCTATGCCCGTACCCGCAAAGAGCAGGGCAAGGTAGAGGCAATTGACGACTACGCGTCCTGGCTGTCCAACAACAGCGACGCGAAGGTGCGCTATGAATATGCCCAGTTGCTTGAAATGCACGAGCACTACGCCCGCGCCCTGGAAGAGTACCACGCCGCCCATGCCGCGCTTCCCGCCGGCAGCACAGACCCTTCAAAGCCGGAACTCCGTTTTACCATTGCCCGCCTGCTCTTTATCGCCGACAGCGAAAAAAACGAGGGCGTTACCGAGCTTCGCGGCGCGGTTGCAGACGGCTTTGAAGATACGGAAGCGCTTGAGGCGCTGCTTGACGATAAGCGTATCAGCGATGCCAATAAGGAAGAGATACGCATGATCGCCGCCGACATGAAACGTGCCGCCGAGGCCGCGCGGGCCGCCGAAGAAGCCGCCCAAAAGGCCCTTGAAGCGGAAGCAGCAGACAGCATCGGCGCGGACGAATATGACGCCGCCGAATTCCCGGAGTAACGATGGTAGTTTCCATGATGCAAATGATATTTGAGATTCCCGACATTGGCAGCATAAAGGAAAAAAGGCAGATCATCCGCCCGGTGATAGACAAGCTGCAGCGCCGTTTCCGCCTGAGCGCCGCCGAGGTCGATCTGCAGGATTCCCTGTCCTTTGCCCAGATAGGCGCCGCGCTGGTTTCCAATTCCCGGGACTTCGGCGAGTCGATTTTGCGCAAGGCCTTTGCCATGATAGAAGACGAAACGCCGGTCCGCATTCAGGACATGAGGATCCACTCGGAGGAATTTTAGTGAAGATAGCTAAATTGTTAATTTTGGGCATTGCCGTTATCGCCATGAATTCCTGCATCGGCGTTTCGGCGGACATCAGCATAAACGCAAACGGCTCGGGGAGGATCACCCTTGAGTACCGTCTTTCCCAGATGCTGGAATCCCTGGGCAGGCTGGACGGCAACGAACGCAAGCCGATAATCCCCGTCGGCAGGGAGGACTTTGAGCGCGGCGTTGCCCGCATCCCCGGCCTGAGCCTCAGATCATTTTCCTCGAAAGAGGCACGAGGCGCGGATGGCGGCAGGGACACCGTTATCAAGGCGGCGCTGGACTTTAGCGACACTGCCGCCCTGCTCGCGTTTCTGGACATCACCGGCAGCCATGTATCCCACGCCGGCGACAGCGGAAATTCGCTGCGCCTTGTCCTTTTGGAACCAGCGTCCCAGGCTCTGAACGCCGACCTTGTCTCCCTGCTGCAGGAAGCCTATGCGGGCTATGAGCTGCGTATCAGCCTAAGCGCGCCGAAAACCGCGACCCTTGCCGTTTCCCCCCCGTCCGTTAAGACGGCGCAGCTTGTTTCCCAGGGAAAGAAAGTTACCTTTGCCATCGACATCGGCGACCTGCTCACCCTCACTGACGGCCTCGCCCTGGAGATTGCATGGTGAATTTTTTCGAAAAATTTCACACAGAGGCGCGGAGGCACGGAGAGCGATTCGTTGTTCGCAGGCTACTCGCAATCTTCAAGCCATGCGTTAAAGTAGGAAGGGGAAGGGAATAGGGAATTCCGTGCCTCTGTGCCTCTGTGTGAGGAATTGGGAATATAAGGAAAAGGTTTATGTATCGAGTTAACTTGAAAATTGTTGTTGTTTTCTTTGTGGTTGCGGCGGTTTTGTTTGGCGGCTGTTCGCGAACGGAGCCGAAGATTGCCTTTGGCTTTATTGAGTTGGTCTACTATCAGGACAGGGACAGGCCGCTTGAGCGGTTTTCGTTTTTCGTGCTTGCCGAAGACGAAGACGGGCTGGAAAACCTCGCCGATCTGTACCTCTACCACGACCGCGAACAGCTCAGGTGGCATATCACCAGCGAAGACTGGATAAGCCATATCCAGGACGGCAAAACGTGGATCGGCACAAGAAGCATCGCCATTGGCGACGATGAAACCCTTCCCCGGGGCCAGTACCGGGCTGTGCTGATAAACAAGGGTGGGGAAAAATCAGAACGCAATTTCAGTTTTGACGCGCCGGAGAATCCCGTCCACCCATTTCCCACTCTGGAGATACGGGCCGGCAATTATACGATAAGCTCTGCATATCCGGAAAACAGCCTTGTCTTTTATGACGAACAGGGTAATTTTCTGAACACCGCCGGTATCGCCGGCCAAAGCGGTTCCTTGGAGGAACTGGGCGCGCCTTCCAACGCGCAGACCGCCGCGCTCTGGGCGCAGGACCCACAGCGTTTTACCTCTGCCTATACCGATGTCGCAGCCATCCACTAGCGGCGCGCCGGGATCGTCCGGCCGGATAAAGAGCTTTGTTCTGCGAAGCGGGCGGAAAACCGCCGCCCAGCAGCGCGCCTACGATTCATTCGCCGACAAATTTATCGTCCCCTGCGATAACCGCGAAATACATTTTCAGGACATTTTCGGCAACGATAACCCCGTCGTGGCGGAGATTGGATTCGGCATGGGACAGGCTACGGCAAAGATCGCCGCCAGCAACCCCGAAAAAAATTACATCGGCATTGAAGTGCACCGGCCGGGAATAGGAAAGCTCCTCTGGGAAATTGAACAAAAATCACTTGCCAATATCAGGATCATCGAGCATGACGCGGCAGAAGTTTTTGAAACGATGATTCCGCCCTGTTCGCTGGAGGGGATTCATCTTTTTTTCCCCGATCCCTGGCCGAAAAAACGGCACCACAAGCGACGGCTTGTCAAACGGCCGTTTACCGATACGCTTGCCTCCAGGCTGCGTCCCGGCGGTTATCTGTACATGGTCACCGACTGGGAGGATTACGCCGCCTGGGCGCTGGCGGAACTGGAAGCCACCGCCGCCCTTGTCAATACTTGCGATGGTTTTTCGCCGTCGCAAAGCTGGAGGCCCCGCACCCGTTTTGAGACAAAGGGGCTGGAGAAACAACACGAAGTGAGGGAACTGTTTTTTGAAAAGCGATAAAAACCACGCTGTATCTGAACGACAAAAAACATTGGAAAAATTGATTGCCAAATACCAGCAATCGTATTACGGCGGCGAGGCGGAAATTTCCGACGGGGAATTTGACCTGCTCTGGGACGAATTAAGATCTCTCGCGCCGGACAGCCCCGTCATACAAAAGGTGGGGACAGGCGATTCACCCGATGTTGACGGGTTTCCCAAGGCAAAACACCTAATCCCCATGGGCAGCCAGGACAAGGCCGCCAACCCCGAAGAATTCCGCGCATGGGCGCGCAAAACCGCCCTTGCGAAATTTGTCGTGCAGTACAAGCTCGACGGGGCAAGCCTGGAACTCCAGTACGAAAAGGGCGCCCTTGTACGCGCCGTCACACGGGGCGACGGGATCACGGGCGACGAGATTACCGCGAATGCCCGGCGCATGGCCGGCGTGCCGGTTAAGCTCGACCTGCCGTTCACCGGTGGGGTGCGGGGAGAGGTGGTGATGGCCCGCGAGGTCTGGCGGAGCAAGTACGCGTCCAAGGCCAACTGCCGCAACGCTGCCAACGGGATCATGCGCCGCAAGGACGGCGCCGGCTGCGAAGACCTCAGGCTCATCGCCTACGACGCCGCCGCCTTCGGCAACGACGGCTATTTTCCCGACGAAATGCAAAAGATCGCATGGCTCGGCAAGCGGGGCTTCCAGACCGCCTTTACAAAAATGTTCGCCGATGCCGAAGACGTTATCGCCTGCCGGGAAGAAGTCGCCGAGGCGCGGGAAGGGCTTCCCTTTGACATTGACGGCCTGGTGGTCAAGGACTTTGCCACCGACATGGCCGACCTGCGCCGCGCCCGCCCCGAGCGGCAAATCGCCTTTAAATTCGAGCTGGAAACGGCGTTCAGCATACTCAGGCAGGTGGAATGGAGCGAATCCGGGGCGACTTACACCCCCATTGGCGTGGTCGATCCGGTGCGGCTTGCCGGAACCACCGTGCAGCGGGCAAACCTCAACAACCCCGGCATGATCCGCGCCCTCGGCCTGAAAATCGGCTCGGCGGTAAGCGTGGTAAAGCGCGGCGAGATCATCCCCAAAATCGAGGGCCTCGCGCCGGATGGTGCGCTGCCGGTAAATTCCCCAATGCCTCACGCGGAGAACGCAAAGAATTGCAGGGAGCGGGAAATTGAAATCCCCAGCCGATGTGCTGTTTGCGGCGCGGACCTGGTTGACGCGGATACCCGCCTGTACTGTCCAAACGCCGCCTGCCCCAAGCGGCTCCTGCACCGGTTGGAAAAATGGGTTTCCGTGCTGGACATACGCGAACTCGGGGAAAAGCTGCTGCGCCAACTGTTTGAAAAGGGGAGGGTGCGGAAAATCGCCGACCTGTACACCCTGGAAGCGGAAGAACTGGCCGCGTATGAGCGTATGGGCGAGCTTTCGGCGGCGAAAGTGATACGCCACATCAGGACAAAGCGCGAACTTTCCCTCGCCGCCTTTGTCGCCGGCTTTGATTTTGAGGGCGTGGCGGAAACAATCATGGAAAAAGCCGCCGCCGCCGGTTTCAATACCATGGAAAAGCTCCGCGCCGCCTCCGTAGAAGACCTGGCCGCCGTCTACATGCTCGGCGAGATCACCGCGAAGGCCATCGTCGAGGGCCTTGCCGCCGCCGCCGCCGAGATGGACGCCGTTCTGGCGGCGGGCATTATCGGCATCGCCGCGCCGCCGGCGGAGGGGACGCAAGCCCTGTGCGGCCTGTCGTTCTGCTTCACCGGCGAGCTGGCCTCAATGAAGCGCGGCCAGGCCGAACAGCGGATAAAGGCGCAGGGGGCCTCGGCAAAATCGTCGGTGGTAAAGGACCTCTCATACCTCGTCACCAACGATCCAAAATCCGGCTCGGCAAAAAACAAAAAAGCCCGCGAACTGGGCATCCCCATCATCGGCGAGGAAGAATTCCTGTCCCTGATCGCCAAAGCCGAAAACGCCGCCGCCGAGTCGCCAAAGCAAGGCGAATTGTTTTGATTTTTCCCTGATATCTCACACGGAGGCACAGAGGCACGGAATTCCCTATTCCTCTATTCCCACCGTGCCTCAGTGCCTCTGTGTGGATAATTTGGGAATAAATTCTGTTTACAGGCTGTCACCTCCAGCGAATCCTTGACAAACAGGAAATATGCGATATAGTATAATTAAGGGCTATTGTATGGAATCAGAAAAGGAGGAAGCCGATCTTTCCGAAGAATTTTGGAAGGCGGTTGAGCAAATTGAAGGCCTCTCGCTGCAAACCGGACTGGGCAGGGTTTCCGGCGAACGGGAGGACTACAAAGAGCTGCTCCAACTGGTAACAAAAGAGATTGACAAATGCGCCAAAAATACGAAAAACTTTTTATTTCTCAAGGATTATAAAAGCTTCCGCATAGAAGTACATGGGATAAAAGGCTCGCTCGCCAATATCGGCGCGGCGCAGCTTTCCTCAAAAGCGCTAGAGCTTGAAAATGCGTCTTTCAAGGAAGATGAAGCGTTTTGCTCGGCAAATTTGCCGCCATTTCTGGATGCGCTTCAAAAATTCAAGTCTGACATTGCCGATGCCTTCGCGAAGGATAATGCAGGTCCAACCAAAGCGGGAGAACAGGACGAATTGCCGTCCGATGGCGGCGGAGACATGTATTTTGATCTGACCATCCTTCTGATAATGGGCGACGTGGACTTTCAGATTGTGATGAGGAGAAAACCGTCGATTAAGGTGAGCGATTATCTGTATTTGCTGGCGAAATTCGACAATATCGCCCTGAAGGGCGTGGACAGCCTGAACAGAATCGCCAACCGCGAAGCTGATGATAATGACGTAAAAGTATTATCGGATATTACGGATTTGCTTGGAAAACTTGGCTGCACAGGCATTATTTCGCTCATTGATAATACCATTTTGGCAGGCAAAAAAGGCCACACCGCTTTTGCTTCCGACTGCGCAAAAAAAGCGCAGGGAGATTATGAAAGAAAGCAGGCGCGAATTCTCGCCTCAAAAAAAGAAGGAAAACCGGATTATGGAGGGCGCGGCTCATCCCGGGAAGATTTTGAGGCGCTGCCCCTGAAAGACGCTTTGGAACAGTTGGAATTGACGGAATCTGCCCGCAAGCTGCGGGTTCTTGCCGTTGACGATTCCCCGGTAATGCTCAGCACCATCAATTCGGTGCTTGGCAGCGAATACAAAATATACTCAATGCCCAAGCCGTCACTGGTCGAAAGTTTTTTACGGCAAATAACGCCCGATTTAATTTTGCTGGATTATGAAATGCCCGAAATCAACGGATTTGAGCTTGTACCCATTATCCGCAGCTTCGAGGAACTGAAAGAAACCCCGATCATTTTTATTACATCCATGGGAACCATTGATCATATTTCGGCGGCAACGGTACTCGGAGCGAGGGATTTTATCGTCAAACCGTTCCAGGCGGATAATCTGCGTAAAAAAGTAGCCAAACACATAGTACGAAAAAAAATTAAAACCGGCGGATTCTGAAAAGAATCAACGAATTGCGCGAATGTAAACGAATATTGATCCTGTATCCAGCCCTCTTGCCACTCCTCCTGTTTTTTTGCTAACATTTTATTTCCTGGAGAAAATTGACTACGGCAATTTTCTCCGAGTCGCCTTTGAAAAAGGCGACCACCCTCTTTTCCGGCGAAAAAAAGCGCCGGACAGGGTTTAAACCCAGGCCTTTATAACAAGGCCAGTCCGCAAGGAGGACCTATGCGTCGATACGAGCTGACGGTCATCTTCCCCGTGGAAGAAGACCAGCACACAGCGGGGCGGCAGCAATTGCTGAACGACCTCGCTGCCAACGGAGTCGA
>Ga0082212_10001305_pt1 | contig 36747 bp, 36 predicted proteins | sample TergutNt197P3_FD_71548 | JGI IMG/M metagenome (GOLD analysis project Ga0082212, IMG submission 71548) | Neocapritermes taracua P3 segment gut microbial communities from Petit-Saut dam, French Guiana - Nt197 P3 | ecosystem: Host-associated > Arthropoda: Insects > Digestive system > Gut ...
CGCCACGGGAATACCCATATTCTCGAAAACTTGAATCCATTCCATAGAAAACATCCTCCTCTCTTTGGTTTTGGATATGAAAAAAGCCGCGTGTAGCGGCCTTTTTGCTGAGGGTTAGGCTTTGCAAAGTTCCTCTAAAAACTTCATAAGTGAAGCATCATCATTCCATGAAGGTTCTTTAGAAATATCGGGTACAACGGGTTGATATGCAACTTCCAACGCTTTTCGTTTACTGAGATTGTCTGCCTTTGCGTATATCTCAGTGGTGCTGATTTGCGAATGCCCAAGAAAATCCCGAATATATACCAATGCAACTCCAGCTTGTAATAAATGCATAGCTTTCGAGTGACGGAGACAGTGCGGTGTTATCTTTTCTGGAATTTCAGCATAGTTGCTCACACGGGCTTGGTAGGCATATTTTTGCAAAACATATGTCACTCCGGTTCGTGAAAGTTGTGTGTGTTGACGATTGGTAAATAAAAAACGACTTTGGGCTTCGGGCGTTGTCAAGTTTTCAACAATCAAATAGTGACTGATAATTTCGGCTGTTTTCTGTGATAACGGTACGATTCTGTCCTTATCCTGTTTGCCATGCAGTAGGATTGTGGCGGGGGATTGTAAACGAATATCGCCGATTTTAATCTTCGTAAGTTCACTGACTCGTGCGCCGCTGTCGTAAAGCAGAGCCAACAGCAACATATCCCGATAACCTGAACGCAGGGTAGAATCGGGTTGTTTTAACAACAAAGCCATTCCCTCAACGGTTAGATAATTCACCACCGGCACAGGTTTCTTTTTAAGACGGATACCTAAAATCTCCTGTGCCGTTTGTAAATAATCAGGAAACTCGAATTTTACAAATCCAAAAAAGGATTTGATTGCCGCAAGTCGCTGATTCCTTGTGGATATCGACTTTCCTTCCTGTTCCAAATGGGAAAGGAATCCGGTAACCAAACTGCGCGAAAAGTTAGAAATCTCGAACCTCTCTGGCTTGATACCCTCTGTTTCATCGCAATATCGCAACAATTGCTTGAAAGTATCGCGATATGATGCTATAGTATTACTGGAAAGTCCGCGCTCTCCGGGCAGATAGAACCTGAAAAATCGGGTTAGTGCATAAGCGAAGTTCGCATTGTTATTCTTCATATGTGTTCACCCCCGGAATAATATTTTTCACAATCACATCTGACTTTGCCAGCAAATCAGGGTAAAACTCGGCGGTCAACCTCAGGTAACGCTCTGTCGTGCTAACGTCCGTATGTCCGAGATACGAAGCAAGTATGGGTAGGATTGTATAAGAATCGTATCCTGCGGCGATATGGTTTTGAAGGCTGTGGACTGCGAAAGTATGGCGTAAATCGTGAAGACGAGGACCTTTTCCTTTCCCCTGATACGGAATTCCGCTGGTGTGTAAAACCTTGCGGAATGTATCATAGACGGTTCTTTTACTGTAATGGAAATCGGTCTGATTGGGAAACAAAAACCCGTCCGTGTCAATGCTGCAAATGCCGCTCTTAAGATATCTTTCCAGAATCTTTTGTAGGGATTGCGACATCGGTATGCGACGGTTCTTTTCAAACTTTGAAGCAAGGACTGTTAAGCTCTTTTCTCCGAAATCCAAATTATTAATACGGAGCGAAACTGCCTCTGACACGCGGAGTCCGCAACCGTATAAAATCCTTAAAATTACGGGAAACATTGAATCAAATGCAGTCCATCGTGTATGTGATAAATTATCGGCAGCTTTAAAAATCCGCAATATTTCTTCATGGGTGAAAATATACGGAACATATTTATTGGTCTTCCTGCCACCGGTATGTCCGGGAAGCGGATTCCATAAAACACAAATTCCTTGCCCCAATAAATAATCCCGAAAACCTTTCAAGGTTGAGAGCCTTGAACCACGGGTTGACGGTTTGTCATTCGGTTTTGTCGCCAGCCAGTTATCCATCAATTCTGAGGTTAATGCCACAGTTTCGACTTTTGTATTGACACAATAAGTGTCAAATTGCCTAAGCATATATGCTTCGATGGTAAATTTATACCCCAGTGAATGTTTCCACTCGACATATTCCCGGATGTGTGATGCGAACACACCTGCAAATTCAATAGGCTTTCTCTCATTTGTCATAATCCGGCACCTCCAATGCACAAACTTGAAGTTGGTTAAAATCAAGTCGTGTATATTTTGCTGTAATATCAAGCTCCGAGTGTCCCAATATCCCCGATATTGTTGTGAGAGGAATATCTTGCCGAAGCAAGTTACTGGCTAAACTATAACGCAGCATATGGAAAGTTTTCTTCTCCTCGGGCTTGCTTTTTACATTTGCCGCATCTGTGTATTTTCTGAGAATTTGCACAAATGAACCACCATAAGCAAATCCATCATACGGCGTCATATGCCGTATAAAGATTTTAGGACAGTCCGATTGTGGTCTACCGTTTTTGATATAGTCGATAAGAGCCCAGCCAACCTCCGGCAACAAATACAGTGATAATGGTTTCCCAGTTTTTTGCTGTGTGATACTGATTTCATTCCGCGTCCAATCAATGTTGGAAAACTCAAGTAGTTTGATATCCCCACCTCGAAAACCATACCTTGCCGCCAAAAGCAATATGGCATAATCCCGTTTGCCGAGGGGATTGGCACGGTCTACCGCTTCTAAGATGGCTTTAATTTCCTCGGGCTTATAATAACTCGGGATATCCTTATCCTTGTAAACCATTATTTTCGGCCATTGGAACACTGCCTCGGTTTCTCCAGATTCATGGGCAAAATCAAAGAACCTACGCAGGATGCGAATCTGTCCCGCCGCATAATCCTTGGAATACCCAACCAAAGTTTTGGAAAAATCATTGATAAGCTGAACATCAACTTGCGAAATTTTCTCAATGCCTTGAAAACGGCAGAAATTAAAGAACTTTTCCAAGTTGAGGAAATTATTTCTTATGGTTTCGGATTTCAAACCGAGAACTTTCTGCAAGTGTTCGATAAATCGCTCACCCAATGATGCAAAACCGTCTGGAAATCGATAATTATACCGATTTTTCCGTTTGGTAATGCACCCTGTGATTTGAAATTCCAACAGAGCATTAACTGCTCTGCGGAGGTGCGACTGGTACTTGCCAAGATTCTCGGAATAAATATCCACGTCATAATGCGATTGCATAGCAGATACTCCAAGTTCAGCACTCATAAATTGCTCGTTATGTTCTTTTGCGTATTTTAATAACGCATTCCAAACAGAGCGATATACACCCATAGTGTATTTTGAGTACCTCAGCGCCTTCATGTGTTCTTCCGCTTTTGCTACCAATTCTGGCAGCGATGATTGTTTTTTCATACTGATACCTCATTTCATAAAAATGCGGATTGTTCCGCACTTTTATTATACCATATCAGTACAAAAAAAGCCTAACCCTCAGCAAAAAGGCCGCTACACGCGGCTTTTTTCATATCCAAAACCAAAGAGAGGAGGATGTTTTCTATGGAATGGATTCAAGTTTTCGAGAATATGGGTATTCCCGTGGCGATGCTGATTTATTTTATTTGGAATACGCACCGCCGCGACAAGGAAATCACAGAGGAGCGTAAACAGCGCGCTGATGAGTTTAAAGCGGCGCGTGAAATGCACCTTGCCGCAGAAAAAGACAGTCTGTTGAAATACGCAGAACTTACCCGACAGGTTACGGGTGTCATCAGCACGGTTCAACAAGAAATCAACGCACTCACCGACAGGGTTTCCGAATTGGCGGCTCTTATCCGAGACAAGTAAACAGCAAAGTGTTATGAGAAGCATATATCCTGCAAATATGATGTTTGCGGGGATTTTTTATGATTCTTTTCATAACGCATAGGATTTCATAACCAGTGTTATGAGAAGCTTCTCATAATACCGGCGTTCTCAGAGCAATGGTCGAGAAAAATCTGTCGAGCCGAATCGGAGCGCGGGGGATTATCAAAAAAGTCGCAATATTCCTCATCGTGGGAGTCGCAAACATGGCAGACGTTCATTTACTCAATGACGGAAGTGCGCTCAGAACGGCGGTGATTTTTTTCTACTGCTCGAACGAGGGCATTTCGTTGTTAGAGAACGCTACTGTATTGGGGTTGCCGACTCCCACTTTTTTGCGTGAGGCGTTGGCACAGCTTAAGAAAAAATCGGGTGAAAAGCCCGAAAATAAAAATGAAAGAGGTAACGAAAATGAGTAAAACAATAGCAATTTGTGCAGGTCACGGCGGCAACGACAGTGGGGCTGTCGGGATTGGCGGTGTTAAGGAAAAAGACTTGAATTTGAAAGTCGCTTTGAAACTTCGTGACTTGTTGCAGTCGGCGGGTCACAAAGTAATTATGGCTCGAACGACTGATGTCAACGCGGGCGAGGCACAATTCGCAAAAGACATAGTCGGGAAGTGCGATATTTCGATTGCTGTGCATTTCAACGCATGGACGGACAACACCGCTCACGGTCACGAAATCGGACATAATCGCGTACACAATATTGCGGCGAGTCAGAAACTGTGCAACCTTATGAAAGCACAAGTTTTGAAAAGGCACTCGGGACTGCGAGACCGAGGCGGCAAGCCGTATAATTTCGCAATGTGCAACACCACGACTGTTAATGCTTACTGCGAGGGGTTGTTCATTACGGGTCAGAAAGACCAACAATTTTTCAATCCCGAAAGTCAGTTAATGAAATTTGCCGAGGCTTATTTCGCAGGAATACAAGAGTATTTCGGTTTATCTGCGACTGTTCCTACAATGCCGACTGCTCCTGTGAATCCGACGCCGACTGCGGGATTCAAAGTCAGCGACATCGTGCAATTCGGTGGAGGCGGGGTATATATATCCTCAACCGCCGCAACTCCTGTACATTCGAGGGGGAAATCACACTGTAAAATAACGAAGATTGCAAGCGGTAAAAAGCAACCGTACCACTTAATCAGCGAAGATAGCGGCGGTGTTCACGGTTGGGTCGGGGCAGTCGATGTTACTGTTAATTCTGTGTTCGTGCCTTATTTAGTCAAGGTGACCTCTAATTCGCTTAACATTTATAAGGGTGCGGGGGCGAATACTGCCGTGGTCGGTTGTATCAAGGACAAGGGCGTATATACGATTGTCGATGAGTTGAGTGGTTTTGGCAAGTTGAAATCAGGCGCGGGTTGGATTGAGTTGAAAAATACTCAAAAGCGGTAATCCCGTATAAACAAAGAATAAAGAACACAGATGCAATGCTTCTAAGTAAAGTAAAATACTACGGCGGTGCGGGTTAATTCTCGCTCCGCCGTTTTGCTTTAGGAGCGTATATAATGCAAAAAGAAATTGTTTTAAACGTCACCGAAAAACAAATCGGTAACACAATTTATACTATCAAATCGGTTCAATCAGAGAATGCAAGCGAAACAGTAATTCAAAAGCTGAAACGTATTATGAGCAGGCATATTTCTGACGAAATAAATGGTCAAAATACTTCTTCAAATTAGGTTGAAATGTGCGGAGATTCACGCTATAATCCTACCTACCAAAAAATATAGAGAGGAGTGAAAATATGGCTTTAAAAAGCGAAAAAATCACTGCGTTGTACGCAAGATTAAGTTCCGACGATGGATTGCAAGGTGATTCAAATTCCATTGTAAATCAAAAAGCGATGTTATCAAAATACGCCGATGAACACGGCTTTCCCAATCAGCGTTTTTTCGTCGATGATGGGGTCAGCGGGGCAACATTCGACAGGAGTGGTTTTCAAGAAATGCTTGCCGAAGTTGAAGCGGGGAATGTGGGGATTTGCATCGTCAAAGACCTTTCCCGATTCGGCAGAAACTATGTACAGGTAGGTCTTTTTACCGAGTGCGTTTTCCCCGAAAAAGGTGTGAGATTTATTGCTATTCAAGATAATGTTGATTCTGCTCAAAACAGTATGGATAACGACTTCACGCCGTTAAAAAATCTTTTTAACGAATGGTTCTGCCGCGACACAAGTCGCAAGGTTCGTGCGGTAAAACGCTCGATTGCGTTGCAGGGAAAGCACACTACTTCAATAGCGCCATACGGTTATAAGCCGTCGGAGGGCGATAAATTTACATGGGCGATTGACGAAATCGCAGCACCGATTGTGCAAGACATTTTTCAAATGTGTATGGACGGAAAAGGGCCTTTTCAAATTGCAAATATTCTCAAGGAGTGTAAGGTTGTTATACCGAGAGTTCATGCCGGGCGGTGGAAAAATTATGTGCCGAAGTATTCAGAGTATAATTGGTGTGCGTCGATAGTTTCTTGCATACTTGAAAATCCTGAATATACAGGCGACGCAGTTATGAATCGCACGACGAAAATTTCCTACAAAAATAAAAAGCAAGCCCCCAGACCACAAGAAGAATGGATTGTTCACGAAAACGCACATCCGAAAATTGTCGACCGCGAGACTTTCAATATTGTACAGCGGCTTCGTGAAGCGGGTAAAAAACGAATGACAAAATTGGGCGAGATGGGCGTTCTTAACGGTATGCTCTACTGCGATACTTGCGGTAGAAAACTCTACATTTCCAGAGCGCGGCATCGTATTGATTATCAATATTTTGTTTGCGGGAATTACCGCACTTTATCAAAAAGCTGTACAAACCACAACATTCGCACCGACATAATTGAAAGTATTATTCTGACTGATATACGCCGTGTGGTTTCGCAAGTGGTCGGACGTGAAGAGGAATTTGCCGAGGAGTTAAATACGGAAAGCAAAAAAGAAACAGAGCGGATTTTACGCAGAGCGAAGTCCGAGTTGGCGAAATCCGAAAATCGTGTTAATGCACTTGACAGAATTATCAACAAAATTTACGAGGACAATATTAACGGCAAATTGAGCGATGAGCGTTTTGGAACTATGCTCGCCAATTATGAAACAGAGCAAGCAGAGTTAAAATGCAAAATCGCCGACTTACAAACTACTATTGACGAAGTGCGTGAGCAGAATTCAAACACCGACAAATTTATATCACTTGTAAAAAGGCATATTGAAATCCCCGAATTGACTGCAGAAATTGTCCGTGAATTTATCGAACGGGTTGTGGTCGGTCAGGGGGAGTGGGTCGATGGAGTGGTTCGCGGCAAGAAGAAACAAGAGATTACAATTTATTACAATTACATTGGTGCTTTCCCGAGAGATAAAGAAAATATAGCGGTTGGAAATGTGGAAATCACGTTCTGACCGCTGATTTTTTACGAAATTGTGATTTATCCTTATGGAGCATACCACTCATTGAAAACATTGCGGATAGCAGTAAACTCGTTCTCGCCTCTCGTGCTGTCTACTCCGTCGTTTACCGCTATGAAATGCACATTGTGTTCTGGAAAAACGATGTCGGTGTACATTCCCACCTGCAAATAGTCGCGACCTAAACGGCTCATGTCCTTGACGATGACTCTGGTAATTTTTCCCGCCTTGATGTCAGCGAGCATACGCTGAAAACCCGGGCGGTTGAAAATAAGGGTAGGATAACGATAGGGGGAAAATAAAGAATTTTGTCAAATGGTTGTTGTGATAATAGGCTGACCGCCGCTCCTCGATTGAAGGGCGGCGGTAATTTTATTTAACCAATTTCGCAAGTTGTTTTGCTTTGTCTAACTCCTTTTGTGGTGTCTGTTGTGTTTTTTTGATGAATCCATTCAAAAAAACTACTTTTTTAGATTTTAAGACGTAAAAAATTCTAAATGTCCGTGTATCGGTAATATCACATCTGAATTCCCAAAGACCTCCACTTAAGTTTTTGCTCAAATTAGCAAAATCAGTGCCATTAACAATATGTTTAATAAGACTTAACAGTTTATTTTTAATAGCTTGTTTATCATAATACGTCAATTTCGTATCATTAAATATTTCTTGCGTATGATTTTTTACATCTTGTGTAAAAAATTCAATGTTAATGCCATTTTTTACTTTGCAATAAAAGTAATTTTCATCTATCAATTCGGCATTATAAAGATGATTTAACCCTGAATTTTCGGAGTGACAATTCTGTATCTCGTCTCCAGCCAATTCTATGGAAACCTCAGAATAATCAGAATGTCTGAAAGATAAAAGCAAACCATTTCGTTTCAAGGTTTCTGCAAAAATCACCGTGAAGTTATCGACCACCATTGATGTTTCGCAATTTTGCCAAAAAGGTTCATCGCTAACTAAATTACTCAAACGGGATTTTATGCGTTGTATTTCAGGTTTACCTTTAAGGTGTAAAATATCAATTAACTTTACATCAGACGTAACCAATCTATCATATGTATAAAAACTTTTATACACTACACATTTTGTGGTTTCAAAATGTCTAAACAATGGTAGTATATCTGTAGATAAATTTTCGACAAAATCATCCACAGACTCAAACTGACCATCAACTGAAAAATCGTTTATTAAAACATCCATATTTTTACTCCTATATACCGAGCATTTTATCTAAATCGGTATCAAATTGGTCAAATAAACCCTCTACATGATTGGTTATTTGACCTTTTGAACCAAAGTCAATAACTGTGTTTATAGTACAATTTCTTTTGTCAAGCTCAAAAAAATTTACGGCAATATCATATTTATCCATACTATCAGTTGCTATACCGACTCGTATTCCATTAAAAACATGGTCGCTATGTGTCTCTATAAATATTTGTCTACCCGATTTTGCGATAAAATACAAAAACTCACACAATTTAGATTGTGCTTTGGGATGTAAGTGTATTTCGGGATTCTCTATGATGAGAATATCATCTTTACCTGCTATCAAACACATGACAAGAATACTAATTAGGTAGCTTACACCAGAGCCTATATTTTTTGGTCGCATTACTCTGCTTTTGCCAACCGCATATCTTGCCTTTATTACATCTGTACCTACTATATCTTCAATTTGTATTGTTGTGTTCAAAACAAACTCAAGCCAATAATTCACTTGTGCAAGCAAAGTTTCTGAGGAACTGTCTTTTATCAATTCTTCGTCCAGTTGCACATTATTACTTTTATGGAGACAATATAAGGCGTATTCGCCATTAACACCAATATCGTTTTCATTAACGTAATGTTTGGCATAAGTATCCTGTGCTCCTATGCGGTTACATGATAAATATTTGATATTAGACAACAACCTATAAACACACTTATCTGCCTCACAACCTAAAAGCTCTTTAGCACCACATAATTTATCATCGGTTACATCAACGGTATTGCCAAGAAACGATATTTTCAATGAGCAATCCTCGTAATCTATTGCGGTTATTGTTATGTCAATGCTTTCTGCAACAATATTGTGATTCTTTGCCTCCGTCTTAAACTCGCCTAATGATACTCTGCTACCATTAAGCCCTTCCTTTGATAAAACATTTTGCGAAACCAAAAGTAATGCTTGTACAGCAGTCGATTTGCCCGAAGAGTTAGTCCCTGCAATGATATTTAATTTTTTACACTGCATATCCAAATTCTCTATGCTTTTCAAAGCCGATATTTTTATGCTTTTTATCATGAGTGAATCTCCTTCGTGAACATAGATTTAATATTGTTGCAAACTTCACCAATAAGATTATATCTATAATTAACCTTAAGTTCGCTATCCCTATGATTGTTAAGGCTATCTCGAAACTCTTTGCTTAATTTCATGTCATCTAATATTTTTTTCGCATTCCCCTTAATAACACTCTTATGGTTTATGTCGATATTTTCTAAAAGCGTCATACCAAACATTAATATCTCAAAAATATTAATGTTTACAGGGTATCGCTTGATTTTTCCTTCATCTTGAATGTCAATCAATCTAAAAGCGTTTTCGTCTAAATAATATGAAATATTATTTAGTGCAGTGATTGTCAGCGAAAAAAATTGCTCAATTTCTTCATCGCTTGAGTTATTCAACAGTTCCATTGTATATCCAAGCATCTCATCCACTTTTGCTGAATATTTATATGGCTTTTTTTCTTGTTTCCCATTTTCTTGTTTTTCAATAAAATACAATTTTTTATTGAAACAAAGATAAAAAGCAATAAACCTCAAAACAAGCAATCTGTCTTTCATGCGTGTGTCATTAATAAACGCATCATCAGTTGCTCTTCTGAAGTTTTCCGTTTTGCATATCCTATTCAGAAGAATAGTGGCTTTTCCTTGATACAGGGCATTTCTTATCTCTTGCTTATTTAGTTGAGTTCCAGCCCTATTTACTCTATCGAAAATGTCAAACTTTATTTCATCGGGAGTAGGAGGCTGAATCACATGGGCAAATATTTGATAATCTTCAATCAAGGATTGCAAGCTTGGGTCTAAATTCCCGAATTTTTTTCCATTTAACTCAGGTAGAATTTTCAGGTTTCCCAAACTGAATCCTTTTTCTTTGTCTATAAAATCAAACAGTGCGGTTAAGCGTTGTCTACCATCAATTACAATTAAACGTCCTGCTTTATCTTGGTTGAGATAAAATATCGGTAACGGCAATCCCATCAAAACGCTTTCGATTAATTCTTGTTTTTGATTCAATTTCCAGACATCTTTGCGTTGGAAATCACTATCAAGCACAACAAGCGAAGGTTTTTTGTCATATTTACGTTTAAGTTCGTAAACAGTGTAAAAACCTTTGTCGATTTTTATCCCTTTCATTGGATAAATCCCCCTCTCTCCAGAATGAGAGGCGGTTTCAAGTTCGCTATCTTCATTCTCAAGTATAACTTCAAAGCTTGTACTATTATTATACTCAAGTTTTATAGGTTTAATTCCATTTGTAAGATGTTTCTGCGAAGTTACTGACATATTCTACTCCTATTTTTTTGCTGTTTTCTAATTTTTATTATATTTTTCGATAAATATTCTGTTTAATTTACCACCATTATTCGTTCAATTTTTCAAACTCAATTACAAAATATTTACACTATATAAGTAGGTTAAAATCAAAATATTCTGTCGAAAAATAAATTTAAATATAAACCTAATTTATGAATTTAAAAATTCATTATAAGCATTAAGAGCGGCAGAGAACCGATTATGTGATTGTTTATTTAATTCGACGAAATTCGGCAACGATTGTATTTGTTCGTACACTTTTTCAAAATCATCGAATGCAGTGTAATCAAACAAATTGTTTTTAGAGATATTTTTCAAATCAAAGGTGTTGGAAATAGTTTCACGTAAAATAACCGTGTATTGCCCTGCTGTGTTCTCGGTTCTTCCGTTTTCAGTAAACCATTTCTTAAATTCTTCTTCTATTTCTGTTGAGTTTATCGGGTCAGCATCGTTACGCTGTCTTGGGATTCTACGCTTGAATGTGAAATATATTTCATCTTGCAATCCATATGTTTCAGCGGCAATCTGTGTGAATGTTATGAAATCTTGTGCCGACCATTGTATTTCAGCATAATACCCCGGAATAATTTCATCAGCAGATTTACGCCTAAACTGATGCTCGCTATCAGCAGGCTCTGTTAAATGCCGCCCTTTGAATGTTTCGTGTTCCTTTATTTTTTCAAATTCGGCGGGGTCTAACTCATATAAATCTCTGAGAACACCCCAAAACAACGATTTCCAAGAATCGACACTTTTCTCTTCGTCATCTATAATATAACTTCGAGGGCTTTCTCCTTTTACTTTTATATCGTCCATTATGTTATAGGATGCCGAATAGTCAATTTCAATTTTATCGCTCGTCAATTTGTATTTTTCTGGTAGCGACCATATTTTCAATGCTGCTTCTGCTAATTCATTCGCTCTGTTTTTTATATTTTCTTCAGTCCAGTTTGCAAAACGTGATACTTCACGCGACAACGCAAAATTTGACTGTGAGAATATATTCTTCTTTTCGCTGAATGGTTTATTACCTAATTCAGAATTACTACCACTTAAAGTAAGATTTCCGATTGTGTGCAACCATTGGACGTGAATTTGTTCAAAGTTCTTTCCGAGTTCTGATTTCCATGTAGGAGTGAGGGTTTGCGGCATAATATGCTCAATAGTTATTTGCTCAGTTAATGAAACCGATTCTTTAGAGTTGAGATTGTTTTCAAGCATAGATAGTGTATATTTCGCCAGTTTTGCTGAGTATAAATCAAAAGTAGAAAATGCCGCACGAAACTCATCATTACGCGGGAAAACTTGTGTTCTTACTTTTTTGGCAAGTATATCAAGAAGTTTTTGAGGAATATCATCAGCATCGCCGATTTCTCTTGGTAAAACGGCGTAAATTTTATTGAGAGCGTTTGTGCTATGTTTACATATTGAACGACGATACTGATAACACAGTAATATTTTTAATGATTCACAAAGTTGTTGTTTTCCTAATTCGTTTTCGTGAAAGCATTTACCAAACAGCCAAAGCATTACATTAAAAGCAACAGACGACTTAATTTCGTGGAATTGATAAAGCAACGAATTCAATTTTGAATCATCACTTTTGCACGTTCTAAACCAATAGTAATACTCTGCAAAACGACATAGCTCTTTAAGAGCATCTTCCTCTGCTCCGCTATAATCGTTTTTGAAATAGTTCTTAAAAGTTTCATACACAGCATTTTTCTTTGCCAATCTTCCCATTTTCATTGTTAAATAATCACGAACGAAATCGGGAACTATTGAGGGTGTAAGATACTGTTCGATTTTCACCCAATAATTCTTATAGAGTCCAACTTGTTTTTCTTGCGACTCGCAATTCATGAGCAAGAAATTTCTTATCAAGTCTCCTTGTGTTAACGAAACCCCTGTAGAGTTTATACTTTCAAAAATTACTTGGGGATTTTCTTTACCCGTTTCTAATTGAATATATACTATTTCAAGTCTTCCTACAGCCTCAAGAATTTCATTCGGGGAATACTCGCTTTCTGAAATTTTCTGTATGAACAATTCATAATTTTTCCAAAGGTCAGACGAAACATTCTTCGGAGTTTGCCCTTCTATGACATCAGCCCAAACTGTGAAATCGCTTTCTATTGGTTTCAGTTTTAGTCGATATCTATCCTCTTTTGCACGTTTATTAGTTAGATAATCGTCCCATATCTCATCTTTTACGCTTTCGTCATCTGTTAACTCATGAATCGCTTTCAACATTAACATTACGGTTGTTATACGTTGTTGACCATCAATGACAGTAAACTCTCTCCATGTAGCATCGCTATCAGATGTCACGTAAACGACCGTACCCACGAAGTGGCTTGTGCCTCCTCGTGCAATAGCTTCTATATCGTTAAATAGCTTTAAACAATCTTGCTCTTTCCATTCATAATTTCGCTGATATACTGGTATAGTAAATGTTCTACGACCTGCGGTTATGAATTCGCGGAAGTTTATCCCATCAGCTTTCATTTTTTCGATTACCTCACTTTATTTAGACATTTCCATAATTATACCATATTTTTGTCTGATTAGCAACCCCTTGTCCGAAATTTTCCGAAAAATTTTCCCACCTTGACTTTCCCTCAAAATCATGCTAAAATGAATAGGACAAACTCACCTACGAATATCCTGTACAAGGCATATAATGCCCACAGAATATCTACAGGAGGCTTGTCTGAATGAACATAAACGCAATCCCTGCCGAGCTACGCAAGAAAAAGCGTTGGTTTTGCTATCGCCTCGAACCCGCCGCAGAAGGTAAAACCAAGAAAGTCCCTTGTTCGGTACACACTGCTAAACGAGCCTCCGTCACGAACCCCGAGGCTTGGGGAACATTTGAAGAGGCTATTGCCTGTGCCGAGAAATACGGATTCAACGGCATCGGCTACGCTTTCACGAAAGATGACGGAATAATCGGCATCGACCTCGACAAATGCCTCGACAAAGACGGCAATCCGAATAAAACCGCACAAGAAATTCTCGCAAGAATCCCGCCAACATATATCGAAATATCGCCGAGCGGTGACGGCTTGCATATCTTCCTGAAAGGCACGATGTCAACAGGCGGGAGTCGTAATTCCGAGCAGGGAGTGGAAGTGTATTCCGACAAACGCTATTTCACGATGACGGGAAATCGGTGGAATGATTGTGCGGACACAATCGCCGAAGATACTAACGACGTAATTAAATGGATTCTCGACACATATTGCAAAAAGCCGCAAACAGAGAAGAAATCAGCGACGAAAAAATCTGCCTCAAAAGCTGACCACATTTACGGCACTTCGTTTCTCACCGATGATGAAATGTTAGCGAGAGCGTGTAAAAAACTCGACTACGCCAAGCTGTTTCGGGGTGAGTATAACGCTGAAAAGTTGTCGCACTCGGATGCCGATTTTAAGTTGATTTGCCAGTTCGCATACTGGTCGAATCACGACAAAGGACAGATGGACAGAGCGTTTCGTAAGTCAAAACTCATGCGTGAAAAATGGGACGAAGTCCATAATTCGGCAGGGGAAACTTATGGGCAAATCACCATGAATAACGCTTGTGCGGCGAATCCGAAAGTTTTCAAACCGAGGCAACAAAAGACGAAAAACATCTTCGAGCAAGACGGCAGTATTTGGCTCAAGCGTGGCGATGCACTTAAACAACTCACGAATTTTATATTTGTGCCGAAATTCATCGTGGCGGGAAAAGAAGAAGGGCAAATCGTCTGCCTGTGCGTTCACGAAAACGGCAGAGAATATGAAATGCAGTTCCGTGCGAAGGATTTTGCCTCATTACGACGATTCAATGACACCATAAACGCAGTACATATCGCACTTTGTTATTTCGGCACTGAGAGCGAGTTGGTGCTACTCAAACAGTACGTTTATGATTGCTTGGAGTGGCAGGAGCGGAAGGGCGTGATGTCGCTTGGAATCTACAATCATAAAGACAGGCTTGTTTTTGTTGACTCTCAGAAAGCAGTCGCTCACGGCGGTGAGGAAGTCAACACGATAGTGCAAATTGAAAAACATAAAATCATTGAAAGCACGATTCTGTCCGCTCCCTTTATAGAGCATGAACAACTGAAAATGCTCGGAAAGCATATGCTGACGTACAATATCAAGAAACGCACGGTTGCAATTCTTGCGTGGGTTGCGGCGTGTTTCATAAAGCCACACTTGAAGAATTTGGATATTAAGTTTCCGATTATGCTGTTAGTCGGTGAGCGTGGGGGCGGGAAAACCACCGTTTCAGAGCGAATAATAACAAAAATACATGGGCGAAAGAAAGGCATCGCCGCAGACCAAACTAAAGTGTTTATGCTACTGAAAGAATCTAATTCAAGCACAGTAATTCCGCAGGTAATCGAAGAATTCAAACCCGCTAAACTCCCGCCCGATATTTATAAAAATCTGTGTAATCATATGCGAAACACTTATGACGGCACGGCGGGGTATCGTGGGAAGTCGGACTTGTCGCATAACGCTTACGAATTACTCGCTCCTGTTTTAGTTTGCGGTGAGCAATCTCATGACGAGTCGGCGATTCGGGAGCGGGCGATTGAGTTGTTGTTCAGCAAAAAAGATTTGAAATCAACAGAACATCGTGTCTCGTATGCGTGGGTGATGGCGAACGGCAACATTTTCAGTGCTTTCGGAAGGTCGCTTTTAGATACCGCGCTCGGAACGACACTCGAGGAAGTCAGCAAATGGTACGCTCAAGGAGTAGAGCATTTCAGCTCAGAAGGAATGGATTTCCAAGACAGAATATTAAACAATCTGTGTGTAATGTATACTGGTTTGTGCCTCGTTAATAAGCTCTGCCACGCTCACGGAATGTCTTTCTCGGAAGTTTTCGGGATTGACAACGTGGATTGTGTTGAGCACTTGGCAGATGGAGTAAAAAAATATCTGCTTGATGACGGCAGTTATAACAAGGGGATTGTCGAACACTCGCTTGAGATTATGTCCCGCATGAATCTCAAAGAGGGTATTGACTATGCGTTTGAACATGAGGGGAAATATCTGCTACTTCATATCGAGGGTATTTACGACAGGTTCAGCAAATACTGCATGAATCATGCGATTATCGGTGAGTTTCTGTCCGATACCCAATTCCGTCAGCAGTTGGGCGAGATGGATTATTGCATCAAGGCGAGCAAGCAGAAATATCTCGACAAACGTAACAAGCGGGTGTTTGTCATCGACTATTATGAATTGAAAAGACTCTGCAACGTAGACGGGTTCGAGCCGCCCGACAAAACGCCGCCTCCTGTGCAAAATAACGAATAAGAGTGCAAATAACATAAACCGCTTTGTGAATTTTCAACTAAATTATCGCAAGGCATTCAGCAGTGTTAGCAGTCTTAGCAGTAAATTTATGTACCCTATATGAAATTAAGCGAGAATAAAAATATAAACATAAGGGGAAATATTAATTTTATATATGCATTGTTTGCCACCGCTAAAGGTGCTAACACTGCTGAATCGTTTCAGACGGACACAGTTATAGTATATCTATTCTGTGTCTGTTTGTTTAGCGGTGTGGCTTAGGCAGGGGTATATTTATCTCTGCAACCTTCGCCTTCGACAACGGGTTCGGGGAGCGTTTTAGTGTCCGCAATATCAAGTTCTTGAATAGCGATTCAAAAAATATTGACTATCTCAAACCCGCTTACTGAGCGGGTTTGCTGTTAAAGAAACTCCCATGTTTTTGAATTCTTTCTTGAAAAGCGATATTCGACAGGTTTCTCAAGTTTTCCTGATTCTATTGCCTATTGTCGGGGGTGCGGGGGATTCGGGGGCAAAATCGGATATATTCGGTACGCTAACTGCATATTCTGAATTATCAGTGGTAATTGGGCGAGAACAGGGGGGTGTCTACTGTTACCAAAGCGACAACAGTAGTCAAACTTACTGTTTATCAGCAAAAACCACCGACAGAAACCCAATATTTCCAATCTTCCATTGCTTGCAGAAAATCTTCGTTCAAGTCATTCGGCTCTTCCAAAACCTTCAATTGCTCCAACGGAACAGCGAATTCCCTGTCTTGCCATTTGACAATTGCCGAGATTTTTACGCCACACTCGTCAATATCGGCGAGTTTGATGGCTTTCAACTTTTCGCCTACTTTTAACGGTGAGCGGAGCGATTTCTTCTCGCAAACCGCCTCAAACGGAAACGAGAGATTGTCTTCCAAATAGCAGTACCACCCCGATAATTCTTCGTATTCATCATAGCAATCGACTATGATTTCATTTTCAATCCGCTCTTCTATTTCGCTGTCTTTGTTGTGTTTTGAATAGTTCATAATTTTCACCTCCAAACTGTGTCAATAATGCTGATAAACACTGGATATTTCACACCCATGAATTGTGGATTGACTTCTCGCCCAAAGTACGGTATCATGTGACTACCAAATAAAAAAGTGAGGTATTCCACATGAAATTAGCTTATAATGCAAGCGGTAAAAACCGCAAGAAAATGGTTGACATCATCGCCGCAACAATATCGACTGAGGTGGCTTACAATAACGCTCCAACATACTCATACTCGATTGGCGAATCGTTCACCGTCACTCGGGAGGGCGATTTGGAAATCGCCGATGGAGCAGACAGAATCCGAATTGCAATTCCCGTGGTTTAAGGCGGATTCGCCTCCCGAAAACATCACAGCGTATTCGCAATTCGTGACTGCACTTTGCAACACTGCACAGGCGAAAAAGCGTGTGACCGCTAAGGCTCCAGAGTCGTTCGAGAATGAGAAATTCACCATGCGTGTGTTCTGTATTGGGTTGGGACTTGTCGGAGTAGAATACAAACTGTGTCGACAATTGTTGATGAGTAACTTATCGGGGAATTCCAGTTGGCGGTATTCGGATAACGAGTCGAAACCACGGCGAGAGCGGGTTCACAAGGATGTTGTTTCGGTGAGGTTTACGCCCGATATGTTGGCGAAAATATCGGAGTTAGCAAGGCAGAGTGGCATGAGTCGGAATATGCTGATTGAGTCAGTGGTTGCGGATTATGTCAATGGGGAAACTGCCTACGAATAACCACTCGTTTAAGTATATCATAAAATCGCAGAAAAAGCAAGTCCCGATTGAAAAATATCGGGGCTTGTTCTTTTTCGCCTGTCAAAGCATAAAATGTATTATGAATAAAACTACATCTTACCAGACTGGCGGCAAGTCGATGTTTCGACATCGAGGCTCAAGTAAATTGTTTAACCTGTGGAACACCGAAAACTTACCGCCGATTATCGGGTAATTTTGAGGAAAGAATTTATTCCTCTAACCAATGCACTTTTTAAAGGGTTTTGAGAGGTCATTTTTTTTACGTTTTCTGAATTTTTTTAATTTTCTTTTCAGCCCACTCGATTGAATCCATAACAGACCGTTGAGAAACCCCCTCTAAATCAGCGATTTCTCGTGTGCTTAACCCTTTGACGTGATGTAAAAGATACCGTCTGCGCTGTGTTTCGGTCAGCTTGTCCAAAGCGAGTTTAGCAATTTCCTGTTGCTGTCGGTGTTCGGTTTTCCGTTCGTCCTCGTCGATTCCCGCAATCATACGGTCTTCGGGAGAATTGATGAGTGTTTCCCTTTCGCTCAACGCTCCAAGCGAGATATTCTTCTTCGTTTGGGCATTTTCTTTGCGAGCCTGCTCGAGATAAATTTCATCGGAAGTCTTTTTCAGCACCGCAAAGTCCGCCGCCGTTTTGCCCGGATTTTCCGCAAGATAATCATCAAGCGTGACCTCGACGATTTTATCGCCGAATTTGTAGACTATGCCGTCGCTGAACTTGTTCAGTGCATAGTCGGTGTTCGTGAAGTTTTTCATTTGGGTTTCCTCCTTAAATTCCGCTCTGTGAGCGGTTGGTTTGTATTTTAGATAGGTACGGCTCGTACCTATGCAAATTAAAAAATCATCAGAGTCAACAAACATTTAATTCATTTAGTAGCACTTTAAAAATGCACTAACATCAACAAAAGAAAATGTTATTGCATGACGATGATTATGGAATATAAAAAAACGGGCAAAACTAACGCCGTAGCGTTAATCCTGCCCGTCTTGCGGTTCTATGGATTGAATTTTATTGAATTGTTATCATTTGTTCCTTGTCTTTGTCGTCATAATTGATAACAGTTGCGGTACCATCGGAATTAAACTTGATTTCAGCTTTGCAACCTTTATATGCAATTTCGATTACTTTGTTTATTGGGTCAAGTCGGCAAGCTTTTTTACCATTTGGATAGAAATGATTCGTCATAACAATAAACCTCCATTATTCACTAAAAAAATAGCCGGACGTATTACGATGTAATTCGTAACACATCCGGCTATTCGGTCTCTCGCTTACGCGGAGCCATTGCTCGGTATGGTTTTGATTATTATGCTGTTGTTGAAGCATTAGTGTTTTCACGTGTTATAGTCACGATGTTATGGCAATGATGGCATTTAATTTTAATTACCGCCTTGCCATACCATGAAATATCAAAAATCCTTTTAAAACAAACAGGACATTTTATAATTTCCATGTCTTTCTCCTTTCTCGCCACAACGCAGATACGCTTATTTGCGAATATTGTTGATAAAAAATTTTCACTCCCGTTTTCGCTTGAAATTTACTCGCGCAAATGATACCCCCTTTCACTAAGGCGGATTTCAGTCGATTGTTTTGATACGCCAAAGAAACAAGCCAATTGATTAACGACATAATTGTGCAAAACCCATGAACTGTTGCGAGTTGAGATTTTGCAAAATTCTTCAATACATTTTTTAACTTTTTCGTCGAATTGTTCAGGCGGCATAAGAATTCGGGGGGCAATGGCTCTCGCTTGTATCTCCATCCAGTCTTCATCGGTTAAACTGTTTTCATCAGCCAAACTGATAGCCTTAATGGTTTTCTTTCCGTCAACTACTGAAGTTGCAATATAATAATCACGATGTTTATGCCAGTGAAAACACTCGTGAGCTATGGTGTTGTTTAAGCAACCTTCGTTTCTCTTTTCGATTGTGTCAGGGTCAATAATCATCGTTCCATACCGTACTTTTGCCATACGATATTCATCTGTTTCTTTATAATAGAGTTCTTCAAGCCCATTAGTAAAGCACATCTGTCCGAGAATACTAAAATCCTCAGACAAACGTCGCTTTACGACACGCAAGCCCATTCTTTTCCTTGCAATTTCCATTATCGGAATTTGTATAATTTTCTCTAATGCTTCCGGATAATACAGTTTAAGAAATCCGATGGCTTCTTTTTCATAATCCTCTTTTCGTATACGAGGTACATTTGATTCAAGAAGAACAGGCATTTAACTTCCCCCCTTTTCATATATTCACCCTTCTTGGTTACTAATATCTTCTACCACTTTTTGCCAAAATTCATCGCCGAGTTTTTTTTCACTTGCACGGCGAAGCGCCTTGCGAACGTGTGGCAATTCACTATCCATCAGATAGTTTGGCAAATCAGGTGCTGCTCCGTCCCGTTCACGTCCTGCGAAATCAAGCATTTCTTCTTTTTCGTCGGGGGTTAATTTCAATATAATTGCAATTTTTTCCAGCGTTGCCATATCCGGCGGATTACGGCGCCCCTTAACTATATCTGAAAGATAGCTTGCGGTAATTCCCATAGCTTCAGCCATATCTTTGAGCATAATATCTTTTCCTCCGACGCCGCGTCCTCTCCGCTTACTGTCAATATATTTTCCGAAATCACCTACCATTGTTACGGTCTCCCTTCATATTATCAGATTGATTGCAGATACGCTAATTCGCGTCTTCGCTAATCTGCTTATTATTATATCATACGATAATCAGCTTGTCAACCCCTAAATTAAAAAAATCTGAAAAAATTTTTAGGAAGTTCTCGAATTCGAGCGAAATTTGAAAAAAATCTTGTTTTCTAATCATTTACTCTTGTATTTTCAGTTATAATGTGATATAATAGATAGCAGGAGCAAAAAGGAGGCAATTCCATGTCAATCAGTTATAAGAAACTATGGAAACTTTTAATAGATAAAGACCTTAAAAAGAAGGATTTATCATTGCTTGCAGGTGTAAGTGCCGCTTCCGTAACTAAACTCGCCAAGAATGAAAATGTAAATACGGAAATTTTAGTGAAGATATGCACTGCTTTAAATTGCGATGTTTCCGATATTATGGAAATGAATCGTAATAATAAGAACGAGGAATAACGAGGTGATTATGAAATGTCTAAATATACGCAACATCAGATACGCTTTTTTGCGGAACAACTCATGCTTAAACGTCCGCAGCACACGATTGAAGGGCTTGCTTCTTCTATGTCTGGAGTTAAGGTTGATTTAACGCCTCATCAGGTTGACGCGGCTTTATTCGCTATGCAATCACCGTTGTCGGACGGTGTTCTGTTGGCAGATGAAGTAGGCTTAGGTAAAACAATTGAAGCGGGGCTTGTATTAGCACAGCGATGGTCGGAGCGTAAGCGAAGGATTTTACTTATCGTTACAGCTTCCTTGCGTACACAATGGAGGGCAGAGCTTGAAGAAAAGTTCTACATAACTTCCGAAATACTGGAAACCAAGAACTATAACAAACGTAAAAAAGAAGAACCGACTTGCAATCCGTTTGAAATAGCGGATAGGGTTGTAATTTGCTCTTATAATTTTGCTTCAAGCAAACGCGATGATATTCGCCGAGTTCCGTGGGATTTAGTGATTATGGACGAGGCTCATAAATTGCGCAATGTCTACAAGACTTCTAATGTTATGGGGAATAACCTAAGAGAAGTTTTGCGCGGACGAAAAAAATTGCTTCTTACCGCAACCCCATTACAAAATAACCTTATGGAATTGTATGGGCTTGTCAGCATTATTGACGAACAAGTCTTCGGTAGCCCCGACGTGTTTCGTGAGATGTATGTAAATATAGCTAACGCAGATGTCCGCAACAGAACGCTTCGGACGCGCTTACAAAACTTTTGTAAGCGCACCCTGCGCCGACAAGCATTAGAATTCGTTCCTTATACAGACCGTACCGCAATTACACAGCCTTACACACCGACCCACGAAGAAGAAGAGTTGTACAATCTTGTATCGGAATATCTACAACGAGAGCAGTTGCACGCGTTTCCGCAAGGGCAACGCCAATTACTTATGTTAGTTGTGCGTAAGCTGCTTGCTTCGTCTTCAATGGCGATACACGGAACTTTGCAAACAATTCAAGAACGCTTAAATCGCAAATTAAACGATTATAAGGCGCAGTTAGAGTTATCCGATTTTGACGACTACGACGGTATAGAAGAACTTATTGATGAAGAATCAAGCGGTAACGATATAGGCGCGTCCGAAACATTACAGTCAGATTGCGAAGCGATTAAAGCCGAAATTGCAGAGTTACAGCGGTTTGCGGAATTGGCGGCGAAAATCGACAAAAACAGTAAAGGGGAGCATTTGCTTATTGCACTTGAAAAAGGGTTTGAGCGAAACGCAGAAATCGGAGGTGCAAGAAAAGCTGTTATTTTTACCGAATCTAAAAGAACGCAACGATACCTAATGAATTTGCTTTCCGATAGCGGTTACAGCGGTCAAATTGCATTTTTAGACGGTTCTAACAACGACCCCGACTCAACTCGAATATACAAAGCGTGGCGTGAAAGACACAGGAACGACGGAATGATTTCCGGCTCAATTGCCGCCGATAAAAAAGCGGCGATTGTTGAGGAATTTAAAAGTGACCGTGTTTCTGTTCTTATTGGAACGGAAGCCGCCGCCGAGGGCATCAATCTGCAATTTTGCAATATCGTTGTAAATTATGATTTACCGTGGAATCCGCAACGTATTGAACAAAGAATCGGTCGTTGTCATCGTTATGGTCAAACGCATGATGTAATAGTTATCAACTTTATTAATACGGCAAATGCAGCAGACCAACGCGTATATGAACTTCTTGACACAAAATTTCGTCTGTTTGAGGGAGTGTTTGGTTCGTCCGACGAAGTCATCGGTTCAATCGAAAACGGCGTTGACTTTGAAAATAGGGTTTTAGAAATTTACCAGTCATGGCGTGACCCCGAGGATATAAAGGCGGCTTTTGATAAATTACGGGACGAGCTTTCGGATAAAATAGACGAAAAAATGACCGAAACACGGCAATCTATCTTAGAAAACTTTGATGAAGATGTTTCGTGTGTTTTGAAAGACTGTTACACAGATACAAAGGCGGGGCTTAGTAAATTTAATCAGTGGCTGTGGAACTTTTTTATGATGCAAGGCGCAGAACGTGTTGAGCCGTTAGACCAGTTTCGTTTTACTTACATCGAAAACGGAGAAGAACGCACATATAATCTGCAATGGCGCGACGCAGAGAGTCAGTATGATACATTTTTGCGGCGCGAAGAACCTCTATGTCAAAAATGGCTTAGTTCCGCTATCAAAATACCGCTTACCGATGTTGCGATACGCTTTGAGCATAGCACCTTGCCGCTTGAAAAGCAGATTTCATTTTTGAAAGAGAACCCCACCCTCAAAGGTGGCGTTATCATAGACAAGCTGATACAAAACAGGAAAGGGCTTGCTGTGGAAGAACACCTCATTATTTCTGTTGCACTTATTCAAGCCGAAGTCCCTATTGATAATGAGATGTTCGGGAGAATTATGGAACTTCCCGCAACAATAATCGGCGAGAATTCTCCCGAATCTGCGACTTTACTTGCAATACAGTCAAAGAAAATCCAAAACTGCCGTGATGAAATAGCACAGCGAAATATGAAATACTTCAATGAAGAATGTGAAAAACATGATGCCTACATTGAAGATTTAGTCACCGGTTTAGACAAGCTCCTCAAGACTACGCGCAAAGAAATAGACGCCAAGAAAAAAGAACTGCGAAACACCAAGGCTTCAAAGAGTTTAGATGAGGTTGTCGCTATGAAAGCCGAAATATGCAAACTCGAAGCTAAATTATCGCAAAAACAGAGAGAACTTTTTGCGGAAGAAGACAAATTGAGGAATCAACGCGATAGTTTTCTTGACGAAATTCGAGAACGTCTTGACGGAGAAAGCAAAGTTGAAACTATTATGTCATTCTCTTTTGAGATTATTTAGGAGGAAACGATATGCAAAAACTTGAACTCACATGGATTGGCAAGGGTCAAGAACCCACGGTAGAACCGCGAATACTGCTCCACACACCCGAAAATGATTACGGCGACCCCGCCGCCGACAATATTCTTATTCACGGCGACAATCTGCTCGCCTTAAAAGCGTTGGAACAACAATTCGCGGGGCAAGTCAAATGTATCTATATCGACCCGCCATATAACACAGGGGCAGCATTTGATTATTTTGAAGATAATATTGAACATTCAATTTGGTTGCAATTAATGCATCAACGCCTTTTAGTTTTATACAATTTACTCTCCCTCGAAGGAAGTCTTTGGGTGAGCATTGATAATACAGAAGGGCATTATTTAAAAGTTATGCTTGATGGAATATTCAAGCGTAGTTGCTTTGTGGCAGACATCACCTACGAAAAATCAAATGTTTCCGGATTGGGACAAGGCGGTCAATTCTTTAATACTGGCGAAAAAATACTTGTTTATAAAAAAGAAAATCTCACACTCAATGAGGTTCTCGGTACAGAGGTTTTAGAATTGAAAACCATGAAGCGGTATAATAAAGTGCTTTTATCTGTCGGTGAAAAAGAACTTATAGAAGAATTCACAGCCGCTTCTAACGGAAAACTGGTCAAGGTGTATAAGCATTCAACTTTTGATGTCACTACGGTTTCTTTGAGAGACTTTAAAAATAGAGAACAACAAATCAGAGATGAATTTTCGGAACATTTTGAGCGAATGTTCCGAACATATGTGATTCAACAAGAAAATGAGTTTCAGAATATGCTCATGAGAAAAATGGAAAAAGGCGAAACACTTTATTCTGTTGAATACACGCCAAACAGAGGAAGGTACCGTGACCAATTAACGACGCTTTACTACTATAAAGCTGAACTGTGTGCTTGGCTGAGAGATACCGCATTTATCGAAGACGGACAGATTATGAAAACGACCCAATTGTCAAATGTGTGGAAAAACGATGATATTCCAAAAGCGGATTTAGGCAACGAGGGTGGGGTCAATTTTCCACGTGCAAAAAAGCCTGAGAGACTCCTTGAGCGTATCATTGCTTTGGCATCAAACCCCGGCGAACTCGTTCTCGACTCATTTCTTGGCTCGGGAACTACCGCCGCAGTTGCACATAAAATGGGTAGACGGTATATCGGGATTGAACTTGGTGAGCATTGCTATACTCACTGTCTGCCGCGTTTAAAAGCAGTCGTTGACGGAGAGCAGGGCGGGATTTCCAAAACTCTGAAATGGAAAGGCGGCGGCGGGTTCAAGTTTTATGAGCTTGCACCTACGCTGATTGTGACGGATAAATACGGACAACCTGTTATCAGCGACAAATACGACGCTCAAATGCTTGTGGCGGCGATTGCAAAGCTGAACGGCTTCGCTTACGCTCCCGATGAAGAGGTCTACTGGAAACAAGGTATTTGTCAAGATAACAGCTTTATTTACGTGACAACACAGTATCTTACCCTGTCGCAAGTTGACGAAATTTCACGCGATTTGCCCGAATATGAGAAGCTCTTAATCTGCGCCCCCGCGTTTGATGTAGGGCTTGGCAAGCGTTATGAGAACATCAATGTACGTAAAATACCGCAGTCCGTACTTGATAAATGTGAATACGGCAGGGAAAATTACAACTTGAATATTGTTAATCCACCGGAACTTGATGAAGATGAATGGGAGGAAGAAGGCAATGCTTAAAGAACCGTATAGCGAGCAGTCATATACCCAAAATTCTAAATATATCGGAAACCGCCTTGCTTTGCGCCCACCGCAAAAAGAGAGTTTAGAGCGTTTTGCACGAATTGCAGACATATTGTCGCTTGATAAGAACCCCGACTTAGCGGCAGAACTTGAAAAAATGCACACGTTATTTCCGACTTTATCGAGTTTTGAGCGGAATTTTCCGTCTATGTGCTTTTCGCTTGCGACAGGCATAGGCAAAACACGCCTTATGGGTGCGATGATTGCCTATCTTGTTTATGAAAAAGGCATTAAAAACTTTTTCGTTATGGCTCCGAACCTCCCGATTTACAGAAAGCTAAAAGAAGATTTAGGCAATTCGTCAAGTCCCAAGTATGTGTTTAAGGGATTGGATAAATTCGTGACAACGCCAAGAATTATTGACGGCGATAACTACCAAGAGTTTCGCCAGATGAAACTCGGAGCAGGCGAAATTACAATCAATGTTTTCAATATCAGCAAGCTTAACTCTGAAAGCGGGCGTATGCACCGTTTACAGGAGGTTTTAGGGCAATCTTATTTCGAGTATTTACAGTCCTTGCAAGACCTCTGTATCTTTATGGACGAGAGTCACCATTACCACGCTGACCGCGGATTTGATACGATTAACGAACTCAAACCGATTATCGGTGTTGAGCTTACTGCCACGCCGCAAATTCAGAAAGGTTCAAGAAAAATCGATTTCAAGAATGTAGTATATGAGTATTCGCTTGCTTCCGCATTGAATGACGGTCTTTATGTTAAAATCCCGACAGTAGTAACACGGCAGTACTTCCATCCGAAAGAGTACACACCGGAGCAACTTGACCATGTCAAATTGAGCGACGGTATTCGTACCCATGAAGAAACAAAAAGTCATTTAGAAATATATGCACGAACCTATAAAAAACCAATTGTTAAGCCGTTCGTGCTTGTTGTCGCCCGCGATACAGAACATTCCAAACAAATTCGCGAGTATATCGTTTCCGACGGTTTCTTCGGCGGTTATTACAGCGATAAGGTGTTAGAAATTCACTCTTCACAAAAGGGAGCGGAAAAAGAAGAAAACATCGAGAAATTATTATCTGTTGAGCAAACAGATAATCTCATTGAAATCGTTATTCATGTAAATATGCTTAAAGAGGGTTGGGACGTAACTAATCTGTATACGATTATTCCGCTTCGCCGCTCTGCTTCGGAAACGCTTACAGAGCAGACAATCGGACGCGGACTTCGGTTGCCATACGGACAGAGGACAGGTGTAGATGAGGTTGACCGACTTTATATCGTAAGTCACGATGAGTACGAAAAAATTATAGCACTTGCGAATGACCCGAATTCGCTTGTACGCAAGGTTTTCTATATCAACGAGCATGACTCCGTCGAAGACCTCGGACAGCGCGAAACGGTTGAACTCAAGACCGTTTATGATACAGAAACTATGTCTGAAAGCGTTACGGAGCAATTGGTTATCACTTTAAGCGAAACGGCAACGCCGGAGTTCACTGCAAAAAACACAAAAGAGCAACAAATTGAGATAGCAAGTACAATACAGAATATCACCGCACGTGTGGTTGCTGAAACTAATCGTATGGTGAAATCGTTTGTCGCCGTAAGCGAGCCAAATGTTCGCGCCGCAATTAAAGCTGGGGTTATTGCCGAAACAAAGAAACAATTCGTAGATTTACAACTCAAGGAAGAAGACATAAAAGCCGCAGTAGAAGAAGCGATAGAGATTTGTTCTCAAATACTATTGCAAAACGTAATTCCCATTCCGCGAGGTACAGTTCAGCCACACGTTGAAGCGAAGAGAGGTTTCTACGATTTTACGCTTGACACTCATAATATGCACTGGAATCCGTCAGACGATACATTGATAGGGACGGAATTAGACAAAGATGGCGAAACCTTTACAATGGATATTGACAAAACCGCATTCAAACAAGTGGATACAGTCGAAAACGAGATTGTTCGTTATATTGTCGTTCATGATAATGTGGATTATTCGACCTGCTCTGAGCTATTGTATTCGCTTGTATTTGATGCGAAAAAGCATTTCTTAGCATACTTGACGGAGGAAGAAACAGAAAAAGTAATGCGCGACCGCCAACGCAGTATTGCCGAAATTATCTATGGGCAGATGAACGAGCATTTTTATCAAGAGGAGTTGAGCTATAAAGCAGCTGAAATGTTGCCTTTCACTCGAATTGAAACAAGTTTTGGTGGGAAATTCAAGTCAGACGAAATCTGCGACTTGCGTGCAACCATTGCCAAATCAGATGTCAAACATAAAATTTTCAGTGGATTTAAAAAATCGGGACACACGCTTAATAAGTTTGACAGCGATAGTGAACGTAAGTTTGCGGTTGTTCTTGAAAGCGATAAATTCGTACTTCGATGGTTACGCCCTGCTTCGCGCCAGTTCAACATTTATTGGGGAGCAGGAAACATAAAGAAATACGAACCCGACTTCGTTGTAGAAACAGAAAACGAAATCTTTATGTGCGAAATTAAAATGAGAAAAGACCTTGACGACAGAGATGTTATCGAAAAAGGCGTTGCGGCTAAAGAATACTGCCGTGCAGCAAGTGAGTTTAATGCCATAAACGGCGGAAAACCGTGGTTTTATGCGTTGATTGCTGATGACGAAATTACATTGCAGTCGAGTTTCGGAAACTTGGTAAAAACAGGGTATTCAAGAGCGGAACAGTTGAAGTTGGAGGAATGTTAAACGTATGAAGTTTTTTCACATTTCAGATTTACACCTCGGGAAACGGTTAAAAGCGTTTTCGTTAATTGAAGACCAACAAGATATTCTCATCAAAATTGCTGAGCTTGCAAAAGAACATAAGCCCGATGCAGTTTTGATTGCAGGGGACGTTTTTGATAAACCAACCCCGTCAATAGAAGCCATTCAGCTTTTAGACCGTTTTCTTGTTTGGCTCAATGAACTTGGGATTGTTGTTTTTATGATTTCCGGTAATCATGACAGTGCAGAGCGGGTTTCGTTTGCCGCCGATTTGCTTAAAAACAGCAATGTTCATATAGTGCCGTCCTACAACGGCAAAATAGAACCTATACGCTTTTTTGATGATTATGGTGATGTTTTCATTTGGATGTTACCGTATTTGAGACCTGCAATTGTACGAAAACACTTTGAAGACAGAGAGATAAGCTCATATAACGACGCTTTATCTGCTGTCATAAGCAATATGCAGACAGACGCTTCGGTACGAAACGTGCTGATAGCTCATCAATTCATAACCGGCGGCGAGACAAGTGATGAAGAAATCTATGTTGGAAACTCCGAAAACATAGATAGTTCTGTTTTTGCCGATTTTGATTATGTCGCCCTTGGTCATTTGCATCGCCCGCAATACATTGAGCGTGAAAGCTTGAGATATTGCGGTTCGCCTTTGAAATATTCGTTGTCCGAAGCAAATCACGATAAGACTGTTACAGTCGTTGATATGGCTGATAAAATCGAAACGCCAAAAATATCTTTACTGCCGCTTAATCCGATACATGATGTGCGTGAAATTCGCGGTACTTATGCCGAAATAATGAATCGTAAAAATTATCGAGGCACAAATATCGATGATTTTGTTCACATCGTTCTTACAGATGAGGACGAAGAATTTGACGCAATGGCAAAGCTGCGCGCCGTGTATCCTAATTTATTGGATTTGGTATACGATAACACCCGCACACAAACAGAATTTTCCCTTGAAACAACAAATCCTGCCGAGGGTAAAATGCCGCTTGAACTTTTAGGCGAGTTTTACGAAAATCAAAACGGTATTCCGATGAGTGAAGAACAGCTCACATACGCTGAAAATCTATTTACTGAAATCTTTAAGGAGATAATTTTATGAGACCGATAAAATTAACAATGTCTGCTTTTGTCAGTTATGCCGGGAAGCAAGAAATAGATTTTGAAGCACTCGGCAAAGAGGGGTTATATCTCATTACCGGTAATACCGGCTCGGGTAAAACAACTATTTTTGACGCCATAACTTTCGCTTTATACGGAAAAACAAGCGGCAATAATAAAGACGTTGAAACTTTGTGCAGTAAATACGCAGATTTATCTACAGAAAGCTTTGTCGATTTTACTTTTCAGTGCCGCGATAAAACTTACCGTATTAAGCGAAATCCAACGTATCTTAGAGCTAAACAGCGTGGCGAAGGTGAAATTAAGGTTAATTCAGGAGCGGAATTGCATCTTCCAGATGGTCGCGTTGTAACAAGAACGGAAGAGTGCAATAAAGAAATTAAAGAGATTCTGTGTATTAATTGTGAGCAATTTGTTCGCATTGTTATGATTGCTCAAGGCGAGTTTATGAAAATTCTTCATGCGGATACCAAAATGCGCGAAGAAATTTTCCGCACGCTCTTTTATACCAATGCGTATAAGATTTTTCAAGACAAAATTAAGGAAGACGTTAAAAATCTTGCTGATGAGATAAAAAATCAAGAACAAGGAAAAGATTTCAGCATTAAGAGCATTTCCGTTGATACGTTTAACACTGAAAGGATGTCCGAGCTTTCAGAGATAAAATTGGGTAAATATTCGCTTGATGAGGTTTTAGAATGGCTTCAAAAAAGGATTGATGAAGACACAGAATTAACTTCTGCCAACGAAAAGTTGTCCGCCGAAGTGACAGAACAGCTCGGCGCGGCAAATCAAAAATACGGACAAGCCGAGCAAACCGCCAAAACACAAGCCGCATTAGCGAGTGCAGAGTCGCGCCTTCTTGTGGAAAAAGATAAATACGAAAAAGCAGAAGCTGCACTGAACGTTGAAAAGTCTAAACAACCTGAATATGAAGATACAAAGCAACAGATTTCGGAGGTTGAACGTTCTTTACCAAAATATAAGCAACTGCAAGGACTGGTCGACGCTCTTGCCGAAAGCGAAAAGTCATTGTCTGCCAAAGAAAAGAAAATAACTCCCCTTAACGAACAGCAAGTCCAAGACAGCGAAAAACTCGAAAAAGATAAAACGGAGTTTATAGAATTATCGGATATTGACGCGGTTATCGAAAGGCTGAAAGGGCAAGAAACCCTCTTGTCATCAAAAAAGGTATCTCTTGATTCGCTTATGTGTTCGTTAAAAGAATACGGCGATTTAAAATTGCAATTACTCACTGCGCAAAACTATTATACCCAAAAATCGCAAGTTGCTAAAGCTACGCGCGAAGCATTTGAAGAAATAAATACCGCTTTCTTAAACGAACAGGCGGGAATCTTAGCTAAGGAACTTAAAGATGGTGAAGCGTGTTTAGTTTGCGGTTCAACGGCACATCCGAATCCGGCTGTTTTATCAGGTAAGTATGGAAGTTTACGCCGACCGCGGTTGCCGCGTCCTCAGCAAGGCTTGTTGGAAAGGCAAATGTTTCAAGTGCAAGTGGGCAGCAATGGCGAACGTCACGATTGAATATGATTGGGGAGTGCGGCAGAAGTGGCGTTTTGAGAGCTTTTGTTACGGCGCGAAATCCTGTAAACTCTACAAACGCGGCGCAGACCCTATGATTCCGTATAAAAACTGCGGCTCGTGTCCCGACAGTCACGGCGGCTTTGACGAGATTTGCACAGAACGACGAGGGTGGGACGAGTGACTTTAGCGTGTTCACTTTTGTTCGGCGAATATGCAAACAAGGAGGAAAACTGATGTCAAAGACTAATGATACACCCGAAATGACTGATGAAGACCGCGAATATGAGCAGTATGAAAAAGATTGCGAACGGCTTCGCGCTGAAAATAAGAAACACCTTTCAGCTTTTGAGAAATGGCTCACGGACAGTGGGCTTGCTAAGAAAACAATCAAGGCTCATCTTGAAAATGCAGAGTTTTATATCAGCCATTATCTTCTGCGTGACGACGGCGACTGCGAAGCTCGCAACATTCCCGACGGCGCGTGGCACGTTGGCGGATTTTTCGACTGGTGTATCTATAAAAGTATTTTATGGAGTGCAGATTCAGTTAGAAAAATGGGCGGAAGTCTTAAAAAATTCTACCTCTTTATGCTTGAACAGGGCATTGTTACACAGGACGATTATGATGACCTCAAGGAAACAATCAAAGACGGCATGGAAGATTGGCTCGACACTATTAATAATGGCAGAGGTGATTGGTAATGTTTTACGAATACGCTCTTTCAGCACAAAAAGAAAAATTTTATAACATCACGCCGCAAATCTGCGAAGCTGTAACCAAAAGCGGAATAACAAGCGGTATTGCCGTTGTTTACTGTCCTCACACGACAGCAGGAATTACCATTAACGAGAACGCCGACCCTGATGTCGTTACGGATTTACTTTTCGCGCTTAACAGAACTTTTCCCGCTCGCGCGGAATTTCGTCACGCAGAGGGTAACTCCGCCGCGCATTTAAAAGCTTCTGCAATGGGTTCAAGCGCAACGATTATAATCGAAAACGGGAAACTGCTTTTAGGAACTTGGCAGGGAATTTATTTCTGCGAATTTGACCCGCCGAGAAACAGAAAATTTTATGTGAAAATAATAAAGGGGTAACGATTATGCTTATTAATTCAAAAACCGCCGAAGAATCGGCAATTCTCAACCTTGCGTACAGCGTGTGTGCGGCAATACGAACTGCGCCTAAAGCCTGCGGTATAGACCATATCGAAACCGCAGTTCTAACAGGCGAGGACAAAGACCGTCTTACTGCCGAAATGCGAAAACTCGGCGAAGAACACGGCGAGAACGGCAAGTTTTTTATTCGCGACGCGGGTAATGTAGACGCAAGCGGAGCGGTCGTACTTGTCGGCGCGAAATATGAAACTCGCGGGCTGAATGAAAAGTGTAAACTCTGTCGTTTTGAAAACTGCAACGCTTGCGAAAATGCGGGAGCTACTTGTGTTTTCACGTCTATGGATTTGGGAATTGCACTCGGTTCAGCCGTTTCTCTCGTTACCGATAATCGCGTTGACAATCGTATTTTATTCACCGTCGGACAAGCCGCCGCAAGGCTCGGTCTGCTCGGCGAGTACGAATTGATTATGGGAATACCGCTTGCCGTTTCGGGGAAATCAGTATTTTTCGATAGAAAATGATGAACGATAAAAACAAATTCGCCGTCATCGACACCGAAACAACGTGGGGCGATGAGGTTATGTCAATCGGGATTGTCATCGCCGATTCGCGGAGTTTTGCGCCGCTTGACAGGCGGTATTACATACTCACGCCGCAGAAAAATCACGGCGGTATGTATTCTTATGCGCTCTATGCGGGAGGTGCAGTTCCCGATATGGAATGTTCAAGGGATGCGGTGATTGAGGATGTAAAAAAACTTCTGACGCTTCACGAAGTAACGGCGATTTTCGCATATAACGCCAATTTTGACTATGGACACTTGCCCGAATTATCGTATCTCGAATGGTATGATATTATGAAAATGGCGGCATATCGGCAGTACAATAGCAAAATTCCACATACTGCCGACTGTTTCAAAACAGGACGGCTGAAACGCGGTTACAGCGTTGATAGCATTTACAAAATGTTGAGCGGCAAATCTGTGTATCGTGAATTGCATAACGCTTTGACAGACACACTTGAAGAATTAGAGATTATGAAAATGCTCGGTCATGAGATAGAAAAATATGAGTTTACGAGAATAAAAAAGGCGGTGACTTGCGCATGATTACAGTCAACCACATCAGCGGCGATATTGCCTCAGCAACAATCGAAACACTCAAAGTCTCTGACATACTCGACTACCTCAAACCGGATATGAGTGTTGCAATCAAACCGAACCTTGTCAATTCCACTCCCGCAAGTAACGGCGCAACCACTCACCACGAAGTTGTCGAGGGGATTATTATTTTTCTGCGTGAACACGGCATAACCGATATTGAGATAATCGAAAGCTCGTGGGTCGGCGACAGCACAAAACGCGCGTTTAAAGTATGCGGATATGAGGAGTTGTCGAAGAAACATAGTGTTCCACTGTTCGACTTAAAAGACGACACAAGCATTACCCGCAAGCATAGCGATTTATCCGTGAGCCTGTGCCGAAAAGCGTTGAACTGCGACTTTCTTATAAATGTACCCGTGCTGAAAGCGCATTGTCAAACTCGCCTAACCTGCAATATGAAAAACCTCAAAGGTTGTATTCCCGACGAAGAAAAGCGGCGATTTCATACTCTCGGACTGCACAAGCCGATTGCCGTGCTGAACGCGCTTATGCCGACCGGTTACTGCGTGGTTGACGGAATTTGCGGCGACTTGACGTTTGAAGAGGGCGGCAATCCAGTCGAGAGCAACCGCATAATCGCGGGAAGAAATCCCATTCTTGTTGACTCATACTGCGCGGAGTTAATCGGCTACCGACCCGATGAAATTGACTACCTCGTTTATGCACAGGAGTTAGGACTCGGCGAGTTTTACTCCGCCGACATACCGCTCGCCGTCCTAAACTCAGAACACAAACCAATCCGTGCAACTAAAACCGCCGACCGATACGGAAAGTGTATTTCCGAAAAGTCAGCTTGTTCCGCTTGTTACTCGGCGTTGGTTTACGCACTTCACAGACGGCGCGGAAACGTGTCGGAAAAGTTTCACATCGGGCAAGACTACAAAGGTGCAAGCGGTTCTGGAATCGGAATCGGGAATTGCTGCAGGAATTTTGAGCGGTGCGTTATGGGTTGTCCTCCGACTGCCGCAGATATTTTGAAGTTTATCAATGAATAATTTTCTTTATTCCCGAATGGACGATTGAAATTTCGTCTTGCCTTTTTACAATTTTAATGGTATAATATAAAGTAGACTAAGATGAGGAGATACGAGGAAATGAGTACAAAACAACAAACTAATATCATAAACTATATAGTTATCTGCATAAATGATTTTGCGGAGCGTTTCACTATGGACGCTAAGGCGGCATATCGCTTTTTGTCTGAGTTCGGCGGGATTGATTTTCTTATGCAGCATTATGAAATTGAGCATACCCTAAGTCTTGACGAAGCGATTGATGATTTAGAAATGGTTTGCTGCCGAAACGGAGGAGTGCTTCAATGATACTTTATCACGGTTCAAATATGAAAATTACGGACATCGACTTGTCGAAATGCCGTCCGTATAAAGACTTTGGTCAAGGTTTTTATCTGACCGACATCAAAGAGCAAGCGGAGCAAATGGCGCGGCGAGTTGCGCGGCTTTACGGCGGAACTCCTTGTGTATCTGCGTTCTGTTTTGATGAAGCGGTTCTCGCCGCCTCCGATGTTAAGACGCTCGTATTTGAAAAACCGTGCAAGGAATGGGCGTTATTCGTTCTGAATAATCGCAACAGAAAATTCAGAAACGTAAGCGACGCGCTTTGCAACCAAGACAATAAATATGATATTGTCACAGGAGCGGTCGCAAACGACGACATCGCTTACTTATTCCGAACTTTCGCCAACAACCTCATCGACATAGACGGTTTAGTGCGCGGGTTAGAATACAAGTCGCTGACCAATCAGTATTCGTTTCACACGGAAAAGTCGCTGAAATATTTAGAACCTACGGAGGGTTGAGCATGGATAAAGTTAAAGCGTTGATAGAAGGCGTTACGCAAGATGTTATTGCTTATTTGGTCGAGGAAGATAATCTCCTTATCCAAAAGGCAATGGATACGCTGTATAATTCGGAAGTGTTCTCCAAATTATCCGACAGCGAAACGGGGCTATACCGTGAGAGTTCCGCATATGTGGCGGGACTGTTGAAAGATGAACTCGCTAATGGAAAACTCGTGCAAGATGAAATATAACAGCTAAACTAATCCACCCGCCTTGCCCCATTCGGCACAAAAAACTCCGCCTGCTGTTTCGGTTTTTCTTGATTTACGAGCCACTGCGTGTAAGTCCCCGTAGCAATTTTCTCAAACGCCGTCAGCGTATCAGAACACTCACGAAGTTTAGCGCGTTCATTAGGCAATGCAGCTTCAAGAACCGCAATCTCCGACTCGTTGGCAGTAATGAGTTCCGTTATCCGCTCATAGTTATCGGTTGTGACCTTATTAGCCGCCAACAAAGCTAAGTCCGACTCGTTCTCCTGCATAAACTTAAAACACCGCTCGCCTTTATTATAAAGGTCTCGGAAGAACGCAAGCTCCGACTTCAATGTCGCGGTTGCGTTCTCTTTATCGGCAACGGACTTTTCGATAACGGCAAACTCATTCCGCAGACCGGCAATTGTTGTGCCAGAGTTTATGCGGCGGTTGAGTTCTGCAAGCGAAACAATCTCCACGCCATCCGCTTGCGGATAATTTCATATCTCGTCACCGTAATTGGCAGGGAATTTCACGCTGAACATATCACAGTCGCCCCCATTGCACCACTCGCAGACGTGCGTTTTGCAGTCATTCTCAATTTCGCTGATTATGACGTTACGGTCGTGGGTTTTAACGCTGTTCGCGCAGCGTTCGCATAGAATTAGCATAATGGTCAACTCCTCTCGGCAGTCGGAGTGATACCGTAAAATCCTAAAACGTCATAGAGAAAGCGACGCCCGCGCTGAGTCCAAACGGTAAGAACAATCGCCTTGCCGCCCTTTTGAATCGTCACCGATTCGGTGTAGCCGAGACCGGTGTAATGCTGACGGAGTACCCACGTTCCGCTTACTTTGTACTGCACACCGATGTCGCGGAGCAGTTGGTTGAATCTCGTAGCCGACATATTATAGTCCTTTGCGATAATTGTCACGGGCATTGCGTTTTCACACTCCAAAACCGTTTCGCAGTATTCCGCTTTCGGGAGAATGACCCCGATACAATCTTCGAGAATCTCGGTTTCAACACGCAAACCCTCGTTCTCCGTCAAAACGCCGACGAGGTCTGCTTTTAAGGCGCGCTTCTTCTTTTCAAGTGATTTTTTCGCATTGCGTTCTTTGAGTAGGTCTTCAAAGAAATGATTTCTTTCGTCCTCGCTCTCCGCAAGGCGCTGACGGAGTTCGTCGGTGACGTAGCAACCCGTTTTGCGAATTGTAGGAATTACTTCCATAGTCAGCCACTTGCGAAATGCTTGGGCATTCGGCTTGTCGGAACGAAGTATGACGGCATAGAGTCCAGACTCGCTAATCAC
>Ga0082212_10001306_pt1 | contig 36725 bp, 29 predicted proteins | sample TergutNt197P3_FD_71548 | JGI IMG/M metagenome (GOLD analysis project Ga0082212, IMG submission 71548) | Neocapritermes taracua P3 segment gut microbial communities from Petit-Saut dam, French Guiana - Nt197 P3 | ecosystem: Host-associated > Arthropoda: Insects > Digestive system > Gut ...
GCCCGTGCGTTTCGCCAAAACTTGCGTGCAGGAAATTTTCAGTTACTACGGGCAATTCACTTTTTTCAGCGTCACAGTCTTGGCGGATATTTTATTATGGGCGTTTTTGCCCGCGCCGAGATCGCGTTATTTCGCGTCGAATTGTTTTCGCGTCACGGCGTTTTTTTACGCGTTCGTGACGGTTGTTTTGATTCTCCGAATTCCGTTCCGCGTTGTCCGCGAATACAAACGCATCTCGTTGGCGGACAAGTCGGATTGATTTTATAAAATGCATAAAACACTTAAAGACATTTCAATCGGGCGGGAGGCGCGGGTGGTCGCCGTCGGGGGGGAGAGCGCGTTGAGACATCGTTTGCTCGATATGGGCATCACACCGAAAACCGTCATCCGCGTCAGAAAAGTCGCGCCGCTGGGTGACCCCATCGAACTCACGCTGCGAGGTTATTCGCTGACGCTCCGAAAGGAAGACGCGGCGAGAATCACGGTCGAGGAGGTGGAGGAATGATCATCGCGCTGGTCGGAAATCAAAACTGCGGCAAGACCGCGCTTTTCAATCAGTTGACCGGCGCCAAGCAGCGCGTGGGAAATTTTCCGGGCGTTACGGTCGAAAAAAAACACGGCGCGGTGCGGCTGGCGTCGAGCGCGAGCGTAGTGGATTTGCCGGGCATTTATTCGATGACCCCATACACGGGCGAGGAAAAAGTAACGCGCGATTTTCTCCTCAACGAAAAGCCCGACGGCATCATCAACATCATCGACGCGACGAACATCGAGCGCAATTTGTACCTCACTCTGCAATTGCTCGAACTGGGGATTCCGGTCGTGCTCGCGCTCAACATGATGGACGAGTTGCAGAACAACGGCGGCTCGATTCGCTTGGCGGAATTGATCGCGGAGTTGGGAGTTCCGGCGGTGCCGATTTGCGCGATTCGCAACGAGGGCGTGGACGAATTGGTGCGCCAGACGATCGCGACGGTCGAGGCGAAAACGCGTCCGCACAAAGTCGATTTTTGCGAAAGCGGCGCCGTGCACCGTTGCATTCACGGCATCTCGCATTTGATTGAAGACCACGCCCAAAAGCAGGGCGTTCCGGAGCGTTTCGCGGCGGTGAAGCTTGTTGAAGGCGACGAGCTTATGCTTGAAACTTTGTGCCTTGACGAAAACGAAATTGAACTGCTTGACCACGCCGTCAAGGAAATGGAAACCGAGCTTGACACCGATAGAGAAGCCGCACTCGTGGACTCACGGTATCAGTTCATCGAGGGCGTCTGCGAAAAGTGCGTAGTGAAAGCAAAGGAAAGCCGCGAATATAAAAGACGCGTAAAATTTGATTCGGTTTTAACCCATAGAATCTGGGCGGTTCCTTCATTTCTCGGAATCATATTAGTTGTGTTCATGCTGACTTTCGGCGTTATCGGCGCGCCTTTAAGCGCGTTATTTAAAGAGGGGATTGAAATCTTCAGCGGATTTGCCGGTCACGCTTTGGAGAATTACGGCATGAATCCGGTAATTCGCTCGTTAATCATAGAAGGCATTTTCACGGGCGTAGGCGCGGTTTTAAGCTTTGTGCCGATTATTGTTACGCTGTTCTTCTTCCTGTCTGTATTAGAGGATTCAGGTTATATGGCAAGAGTAGCGTTCGTCATGGATAAGCCCTTACGGAAAATCGGGCTGTCCGGACGAAGCTTTGTGCCGATGTTAATGGGCTTCGGCTGTACTGTTCCGGCGTGCATGGCGACGCGGACGCTCGCCAGCGAACGCGACAGAAAAATGACCATTTTTCTTACCCCGTTTATGAGCTGCAGCGCAAAGCTCCCGATTTATGCCTTGTTCACTGCCGCTTTCTTCCCGAAATACGCGCCTTTTGTGATGATGAGTTTATATATTACCGGGATTGCGCTTGGTATTCTTTCGGGTTTTATTATGAAAAAAACGGTTTTTAAAGGCGCGCCCGTCCCTTTTGTCATGGAACTCCCGAATTACCGCTTTCCGTCCGCGAAAACCGTATTCCGCCTTGTATGGGATAAAGCGGAGGATTTCATTAAAAGAGCGTTTACGGTTATATTAATGGCAACGATTTGCATTTGGTTTCTGCAATCGTTTGATATTCGTTTGAATCCTGCCGCTGACGGTACAGACAGTATATTAGCCGTAATCGGGCAATCCATCAGCGTATTATTCAAACCGCTCGGTTTTTCGGACTGGCGGGCTTCTACCGCTTTAATTACAGGGTTTGCGGCAAAGGAAACAGTCATCAGCACATTAGCGGTTCTGACCGGCGGGAGTATATCAGGACTTGGGGATATGCTTCACACGCTGTTTTCATCGCTTTCCGCGTTCAGCTATTTAATTTTTATCCTGCTTTATACGCCCTGCGTTGCGGCAATCGCAACGGTGAAGCGCGAGCTCGGCAGTCTGAAAGGCACGTTTTTGATTATATTATATCAAACCGGTATTGCGTGGGTTGCGGCTTTCATTGTATATCAGGTAGGACGGTTAATTATATGACTAAATTAAAACTGACATCCGAAAGCCGCATTATTCTGCCGGACGGCACAGAAAAACCTTTTTCCTTGCTTTCGGAGGAAGAAAAACAAGAGCTGTTTACCCGTATGGAAAAGCGTTTAAGCGCAGATTTACGACCGGCGGTTTGCCGGTTATCACAATCCGGAATACGCTCCTCCGTACTGACTTAGTATGTATCCTGCCAATTTCGGGTTTTTATTATGTATTCTGACAGGCATCTGTGTTCTTTTTTCAAAAATAAACATAAGCCGCACCTATATCCTTTCTGACGGCCACGCGCCGCAAAGCCAATCCCATTCGCCGTTACAGCCTGCGCCGCATTCGCGCAGAGGGTAACAACAGCTTTCAAACGCTTCAAAGCAAGCGCAGTATTGCTTGCACGCTTCCTTGAACATCGCCAGCGCGTCCGCGTCTTCGGGGTGTGTGTCCAAATAAAGTTTGAGGTCGTGTACAAAAAAATGCGCTTCGCATAAACTGTCCATCAGCGCGGAACAGTTCGGCGGATAATTTTTATCGTTCATGCCGAATCCCCCTTGTATAATCGTGTGCCGGTATATTTAATTCGGGAAAAATCGTTCCCGCCGCCAGCGCGCGTTTAGGCGGATAAACCTTGCCTAAGTGCTGGGGCTGAACAAACGCATAACCGACCATCGGATACGATGAGAAAGAACCATTGCCGCTTCTTGCGCTTCCCGGGTTTCGCATATACTCCATGATTGTGCTCCTTTCTGAAAGAAATTTATAATATATTATGATAATTGCCCGCAAGCGGTGTCACATTTATGAAGAATTGCATATGCTGTAATACGACATAAATCGTCAAATATGAACAAGGGAGGAACATAAAATGCGCTTTTTCCCGAATCGCCGCGGTTTTCCGCTATGGGTTGCAGGCGTCGGCTTCAGAAATTGCAGAAATAATTGCTGCGGACGCCGTTTCTGGTGGTAAAAAACAAAAAAAACACACAGGTCTAACCGGACTTGTGTGTTTTTTATTAAAATTTTTTAAAATTTTTTAAATTTTTATTAAAAAACTATGGAATTTTATGTAATAATATGTTATTATTAAATATATGGGTTAATTTGAAGGGCTAATTAATAGAGAAAAATGAAAATATCCGGAAAAGGGAAAGGAGGAGAAGCCAATGAGCGAGAATAACCATCCGGTTTCGGCAGAAACGCACGACGAACACGAAGCGCATGCAAAACACGCGGCTGTAGACGGTGCGGTTGTCATTGACGTGTCGGATGATAAGCTTACTGCCTATCTCCATATAACCGAAGAAAAATTTGACGGCAACCCCGTGACCTACAAAGATATAACAAGCACGGTTGAAAGCCACGGAATCAATTATAAACCCGATTTGGATAAAGCAAAAGAGCTTATCGAGCATAAATCGTTCAATAAGAAAATCTACCTCTCCAGAGGCTTTTCAGCCGTAAACGGAGAGGACGGAACGATTGAATACTTTTTTGAAACCAGCAGTACCTTAGTCCCTAAAAAAGGGGAGCACGGCAATGTTGACTTTAAAGATTTGGGATTAGTCCGCAATATAACGGAAGGCGAGCTAATCGCAAAAATCACCATGCCGACCGAAGGCACGCCCGGAATGGATGTTTACGGGCAGGAGATTCCTCCCGCTCCCGGGAAAGAACCGAAATTCATTGTCGGGCAGGGAACAGAATTATTTAACCACGGAACTGAAATCAAAGCCGTAAGGGACGGAAACTTGGTTTGGGGGAAGGGCGGATTCACCGTTGAGGAAACCTTGGTTATTAAAGAAAGCGTAGACGTTTCAACGGGAAACATCGATTTTATAGGCAACGTCCTGATTAAAGGCAACGTGGCTGAAAACTTTATGGTTAAATCCAAAAAGAATGTTTCGGTAAACGGCTCTGTAACCAATGCAACCATCATCGCGGACGGCGATATAAATATCGGGCTGGGAAGCGTCAACTCCAATATCGTAGCACAGGGGAATGTCAAATTAGGCTTCTGCGAAAGCTCGAAGGTTGAGTGTCAGGGCGATTTTTACAGCAAATCCGTTATTGCCGGAGAGGTATACTGCGGCGGCTCTTTTAATGCCACGCAGGACAGAGGTGTTGTATTCGGCGGCAAGCATACCGCGCTCGCCGGCTTCAACGCGAACATTATCGGTACGGAAAGCTATACTAAAACGCAGGTTACATTAGGCAACAGCGCGGTTTTAACCGAAGAAAGGCTTGAACTCTCCAATAAAATCAAAGACCTTGACGAGCGCACCAGAAAGCTTTTGCAGGTTGCGGAGGTTTTACAGGAACATAAAAAGAATTTCGGTTCGCTTTCCGCTGACCGCGAAGCAATGCTGACGACCGCTATCCGTTCAAGGTTTACTTTCCAGAGGGAAGTTAAACAGCTCAACGAAAGAATTAAAGAAATCGACAAAGAACTTGAATTTGTCGGCGAGCAGTTTGTTGTGGTTCATAAGAACCTTTGGCCCGGCGTAACAGTACGTATCGGTACAGAACTGCTCATTGTAGACCGCAATATGCAGAAAGTAATGATAGGTAAGGATTCTGCGGGGCATCTTGCTTACCTGCCCATCAGCTCGGCTAAAAGCAAATCCTGAGGTTAATTCGGTATATGAACGTTAAAACGCCCATTTGTGATTTTTTAACAGCGTATACCGGAAAAAAGCGGACGCGCTGTCATACGCCCGGTTCAAAAGGGCGTGTTTATAAACACGATATAACCGAAATAAACGGCGCGGACAGCCTTTATGAACCCTGTAGCTGTGCCGCTGACACAACTACCGGTATCATCGCCGAAAGCGAAAATATAGCCGCAAGGCTTTTCGGCGCGGCAAAAACCTTGTATTCCTGCTCAGGAAGCACGCTTGCCGTCCAGACCATGCTGAGCCTGATTAAAACATCGGCAGAAGCAAACGGTAAGAACAGAATCGCCGCGTTCCGGTACGCGCACAGAAGCTTTATTTCGGCGGCGGCACTGTTAGGTTTTGACATTGACTGGATTTATCCGGAGGAATTTCTTTCGGCATGTTTAAAACCCGAAGCGGTTAAAGAGGCTGTAAGACCCGACACCGCGGCGGTTTTTGTCAACAGCCTTGATTATTACGGCGGTATGTGCGGGATTCAAGAAATTTCAAGCGTCTGCAAGCAGGCGGATATACCGCTTCTCGTAGATAACGCCCACGGTGCGTACTTTATACTTACAGGCGGACACCCGATTACGCATGGCGCGTCCATGACCGCAGACAGCGCGCATAAAACGCTTCCGGTTATGACGGGCGCGGCTTATCTGCATATAAATGATACGCGGTTTACGGAAAACGCAAAATCCGCTATGGCGGTTTTTGGGACTTCAAGCCCGTCGTATTTGATTTTAGAAAGCCTTGATACCTGCAATAAGCATATTGCGGAAGCCAAAGACAAGGTAAAACAAGCGGATTTCGCTTTCGCGCTTACCGAAGAATTAAAACAAAGTCTTAAAGCAAGCGGTTTTGCGTTAAAAGAAAGCGATTTGCTGAGAATCACCGTAAATGCGCGTGAATCAGGCTATACGGGCGTTGAATTCGCCGCAGAGTTGCGTCAAAACGGCGTTGAGCCGGAATATGCCGATGAAAATTACACGGTTTTGCTTTTTTCAACCGTTACAAACAAAAAAGAAATAACAGCAGTTAATAAGGCTTTTCAAAAAATAAAAATAAAAAAACCGCTCCCCCCCTTAATTTATCCGGTTATAAAGCCGAAAAGTAATATAAGTGCAAGAGAAGCACTTTTTCATTCCAAGCATTACGATATTACGGAACTTAATACGGCGAAAGACAGAATTTGTGCGGAAGTTATCGCGCCCTGCCCCCCCGGAATTCCTTTGATTATGCCGGGTGAGCTTATCGGAGCAGATGAAATCGAGCTTCTTAAATCTTTCAGAGTGAAAAGAATCAGGGTTATAAGGTAATTATAACCATTTGAAAAATGAATCATAATATGTTATAATAAGGTTAGCACGGAGGTTAAACTTATGAAAATAAAAAAATTTTTAGCGTTGTTTTTGACGGGAATTTTACTTATATCGGGCTGCGGCGGCGGCGCAACAATAGACCCCGGTATCTTTATTAATGAAGGCGAAGTCAGCCCTTATCCGCTTGACATGAAAGTAGGTTTCATCTACAGCGGCTCGGTCGGGTCAGACCCGATGATTGCGACTTTTGAATCCTGCCGGTATCAGCTTGAGGTAACGCTGAAAAGCGTTAAAACCAGCTGTATGGAGAATGTGCTTTTACAGCAGTTTGAACAGGCGGTTGAAGCCTATATCGACAACGGCTACAACGTCATTGTCGCCGCTGACGCCAAATATAACTCTGCTGTTGTCATATCCGCGAAAAAACATCAGGATATAGCTTTTATCAGCTTCGGCGGGCATGATATTGCGCATAACCTTTCTTCCGTTCAGCCCCTGCTGTATCAGGCGGCGAATGTTTTAGGGTTCGCGGCGGCGTATAACACCGTCAGCAATAAAATAGGCTTAGTGATTGACCCGAATATGTACAACGCTTACGGAATCGCCAACGCTTTCGCGCTCGGAACAAGAGAGCTTCCGAACTCTCAGACAAACCTTTCCGTTAAATGGGCTTTATCCAATAATTTTGCCGATACAAAAAGAGCTGTGGACGAATTTTACGCGCAGGGGTGCGATATTGTTTTTGTTTACCAGTACGAAGAATACGGGATTAAACGCTGTGAGGAACTTGGCATTAATGTTATGGCGTGTGCTTTTAATCTGCCGGAGATAGCACCGGAGCATTATTTAACCGGCATGTTTTTAAACCTTGACACATATTTAATCAACGAGGTGCGCAAGGTTCAGTACGGTAATTTCGTTTTCGGAGAGCTTACCCGCGAAGGGTTGTTTTATCCGTCCGTGAGCATGGTACAGCTTAACGAAAACACGTGCAAGGAAGGCACAAAAGAAATCATGGATAAGCTGATGAATCTTATTTATGAAGGGAAAACACCCATTTTCGGCGGCGAAGTTCGTGACCGTAACGGCGATGTCCGGATTGCGAAGGGCGACCACTGGAAATCTCCTCAGGTTCTGCAATTAAGGGCATGGCTGACGAATTTAATTACTTCCGAGCAGAATATGTCTGCCCCGCTCACTGAAGACGATTTAATTTATTCCGATTTAAAAATGAAAGATTAAAAAGGATTCAATAAAATACGCCTATGAACAACATCAAAGCCGAATTCACGGAAATATACAATGCAAACATAACCCGTCCAGGCGCGGCACAGTTTTTGGAATTCCTGAACGCCGGCGATTTTTTCACCGCGCCCGCAAGCACGCGCTATCACGGCTCTTACGAAGGCGGTTTGGCTGTTCACAGCGTCAATGTCTACAAATGCCTTACCGATTATCTTGAGCGCGAGAGAACACGGGAAGTCTACAAAATGGAATATTCTGAAGAAAGCGTGGCTATAGTCGCGCTTTTACATGATGTGTGCAAAATTGACACCTATAAAAAAAGCACCCGTAACGTTAAAAATGAAGCAACCGGTGTTTGGGAAAAAGTCCCCTGTTATAACTTTGAGGATAACCTGCCTTACGGGCACGGTGAAAAGTCAGTTTACATGATTAGCGGGTTCATGCGCTTAACAAGGGAGGAAGCCATGGCAATCCGCTGGCATATGGGTTTTTCGGGAATTGAAGATAAAAATACAATCGGCAGTGCTTTGGAAAAATACCCGCTTGCGTTCGCGCTGACAGTCGCGGATATGGAAGCGACGTATTTTTTGGAAGGAGAAAATTAAATGTCAAAAATTAACCAAAACTTTTTAAACCTGAAAGAAAACTACTTATTTATTGAAATAGGCAAGCGAATCCGCGGATACACCGACAAAAACCCTGATAAGTCCATAATCCGCATGGGGATTGGCGACGTAACACAGCCGCTTGCGCCTGTTGTCGTTGAAGCCATGAAAAAAGCCTGTGATGAAATGGGCGTGAAAGAAACTTTTAAAGGCTATGAAGATTCCGGACGGGGTTATTTGTTCCTGCGCGAAGCCGTCGCAGGATATTACAAAGGCTTTGGTGTAACGATAGAACCTGATGAAATCTTCATCAGTGACGGCGCAAAGTCCGACAGCGGTAATATCACCGATATTTTCAGCGAAAATAACATCGCGCTTGTCAGCGACCCCGCTTATCCCGTGTATGTAGACAGCAGTATTATGAACGGCAAAAACGTGATTTACGCCGACGCTACCGAGCGAACAGGGTTCGCACCCATTATCCCGACAAATACAAAGGCAGACATCATTTACTTATGTTCTCCCAATAATCCCACAGGCGCGGTTTTTACAAAAGAACAGATTCAAAAATGGGTTGATTATGCTATTTTTAATAAAGCCGTGATTATTTATGACGCGGCTTATGAAGCGTTTATTTCTGATGAATCCTTGCCGCGGAGCATTTTCTGTATAGAAAGTGCAAGAAAGTGCGCGATTGAAATCGCTTCTTTATCCAAAACCGCCGGCTTCACGGGAACACGCTGCGGGTATACAATTATTCCGAAAGAGCTTGAATTTTATGACGAAAACGGGAATTCTTATAACGTCTTAAAAATCTGGGCAAGGCGGCAGGGCAGTAAATTCAACGGCGTGCCTTATATCATTCAGCGCGGCGCGGAAGCTGTATTCACGCCGGAGGGCTTGAAGCAAACCCGCGAAACAATCGGTTATTACATGCAAAACGCTGAAATTATGTCTGACACTTTTGACGAGCTGGGAATTAAATATACAGGCGGGAAGAATTCACCGTACATTTGGTTTAAATGCAATATGCCGAGCTGGGAATTTTTCGATAAATTACTTACCGAAAAGCAAATTGTCGGGACGCCGGGCGCGGGCTTCGGGAAAAACGGGGACGGCTGGTTTCGCCTGACGGCTTTCGGGACACGGGAGAATACGATAGAAGCGATGAGAAGGGTTAAAGAATTGCTGAAAAAATAAAACGTAGGGGCGGATTCCATATCCGCCCTTAAAAAATGATTTGAATTATTTCCTTTTGCGGGTAATGATTGCCGCGCCTGCTGATACAAAAGCCGGAATGACAGCAAATATTACGCCGGAATTAGGGTTATGTCCTACGCAAGGCGTGCAATCCGCACAATTGCAATTTTCTTCGCAATCAAGGCATCCGCCGCATTTATCGCAATGTTCGCATATACATGTATTCCCTTCCGGTTCGTCACCTATGGTTGCTATATCCCCTTGACCGTCCGAAATAACTGTTTCATAAAGTTCAAGGATTTCATCGCTTGAGTAAAAGATTTCAATGCCTTTAAATTCATAGGCGTTTTGTCTGTCTACACTTGTGAAAGAGATAGAAAGGTCGCCGTCAGCGTCTGCGATTGTAAACACAAAATAAGCAAGAATGTCACCGGAATCAACCCCAACACCCGCGAAAGAGAGAAGCCCGGAGTCATCGTTGTAAACCCAAAGACTAATTTCGCCGGCACGGCTGTTGCTTTCAAAGAAATCGAAAACAAGTCCGTCGCCGTAATCCACTTCAATTAACCCCTCAAGGCTACCGTCTTCGTCCGCGATAAGGAATACTTTTACTGTATCGCCGTCTGCTTCTGTTTCAGTGGTAATCGCGGAAGTGCTGATTGTAAATATAGCCGCTAAAGCTACGATTACAAAAATTGATAAAATTTTCTTCATTGTTTAATACCTCTTTATGTTTTAATATTATTACCGGCAATGATAAATCGGGTTATTTTCTTTTTCATGCCGAATCGTGGTACTGCCGCCGTGCCCGGGGTAAACAACGGTTTCATCAGGCAGAGTAAACAGTTTGTTGATAATCGAATCCGCAAGTTTTTCCTGACTTCCGGTCGGAAAATCCGTTCTGCCGAAGCTTTCGTTAAAAAGCGTATCACCGCAGAAAAGCACATTTTCGTTTTCGATATAATAGCAAACGCTTCCTGATGTGTGCCCGGGCGTTGCGATTGTTTTGACGAAAAACCCTGCAAGCTCGGTAATTTCGCCGTCTTTCAGCCATTTATCGGTTTTTACCGTGAGCGGCGTTCTGCCGAGCTTGGCAGAACCGTTGAGCGCGGGGTCGGCTAACAGCTTTTCTTCTTCCGCGCCCGCGTAAACGGGAAGCTTCAGCAGTTCTTTTAAATCCCCAACCGCGCCGACATGGTCAAAATGCCCGTGCGTCAGCAGAATAGCAACAGGCTTCACTTGCAGTTCCTTGCATTTTTTAATTATATAATGAGCGTCCTCCTCAGGGTCAATAATGAATGTTTCATTTATATCTTCATTAATAATAAAGTAGCTGTTGGTTTGAACAGGTCCTAATACGTTTATGATGATTTTCAAATTAATTCTCCTTTGTAATTCTGTAGGGGCGCACAGTGTGCGCCCGATTACGCCTGATATTATAATGATTTTTAATTACGGGCGAACAATGTTCGCCCCTACATCTGCCCTTAACTGTCCGCACGCGGCTTTGATTTCGCCGCCGAATTCCCGCCTGACCACCGCCCTGATACCGCCTTGAATCAAAATCGAATAAAACGCCTTGATTCTGTCAGCGGAAGAGCGTTTAAATCCCAGATTCGTTTCATTGTACGGGATTAGATTTACATAGCAGTAAATACCTTTCAATAGGGAAACAAGCTCCCGCGCACAGTCATCGCTGTCGTTCACGCCGTCAAGCATAATGTATTCAAGCGTGGTTTTTTTATTTTTAACAGCGGTAATTTCCCGCACGGCTGCTAACAATTCATTGATTCCGTAAACTTGATTGACCGGCATAAGCCGGCTTCTGATTTCATCATTCGGCGCGTGCAGACTGACGGCAAGATTACACGGTATTTTCTCGGATAAAAGCCTTTTCATTTCCGGAACAAGCCCGCAGGTTGAAACCGTGATATGCCGCGGCGCGATTGAAAGCCCGTCCTTATGCCCGATGATGTCAATAAAATCTTTAACATTTTCATAGTTATCGAGCGGTTCGCCGATACCCATTAAAGTTAATCGTGAAATTTTTTCGCCGTTAGCTTCCTGCGCTTTTAAAATTTGCAAAACCATTTCATACGGTTCAAGATTCCGGATTTTCTTCTGCGTACTGCTTTGACAAAAAGCACAGCCCATATTACAGCCGACCTGCGTAGAAATGCACAAAGCGTTACCGTAATCGTGCCGCATTAACACCGCTTCTACCGCCGCATTGCATGCGGACGCAATTCCCCCTGCGGCGGGAGTTTCTCCGCTTTTAAGTTCAAAAAGGAATTTTACCGCGTCTTCGCTGTTTCTTTGCTCCGTAATTTCAACAAAATTGAAATTACAATCAAAATCACGTTCAAGCAAATTTGTGATTCTTTCGCTTAATCCGTGCGGGATATTTCTGTAAAGATAATTATAAATAATCTTTGCTTTTGAAGCGGCTTTGCTGTGATTTTCACCGTGTTCGATAAAATAATTTTCAAGAGCGGTGAAGGTTAAATTATAAATATTACTTTTCATATTATCTCAGTTGACTTAATGAAATCCCGTTTGAGCCGAGCGGGATTTGACTGTCAAGCCCGACAAATTTTCCGTCCTGTTGCCATAAAACTTCTTTTACAAACGCATATTTCTGCTCATCCCATGTCTTGAAGTCGTCAAGCACCAACCCGCCCGTATCGCCGGAATTGGCGTTGAAGCACCAAAATGTATGATGAAGCCTATTATCCTTAATCAGCTTTCTTAAATGCGTCATCCACGTTAAATTCGGCTCTGTCATAAACCCGCCCCATTCGCCTATAAGAATCGGGGCAATATTTTCCTTATAAATAAAAAACCAGTTGTCATACCAGCAGTCCTTCATTAAACTGTCAAAGGTATAACCGCCCTTAAACCACGGCTGTTCATAAACCGCCGGACCGTAATCATGCGGCGAATAAACCAATTTATTCTGAAACCCGCCTAAATTTATCGGGTTATCCCGCACGCCGCGCAGATTCCCGCCCCACCAGTTGTAATAATAATCCCCGTCATTTTTAGACGTAAAGTTCGGATTTGCTTTTATATCGCGGGGGTAAATTTCAATCCCCTCAACCAAAACAAGCGCGTTCGGGTTCGCGTTTAAAACAGCCGTAGCCGCTTTTTCTGCGATATACTTCCAATTGTCTGCGTCCTTTGAATTGTCCCATTTAGCGCGTGGGAATTCATTCGGTTTACCGTGCGGTTCGTTTTTGAGGTCGTAAGCAATAATTGTATCGTCATGCGCGTAACGCTTTGCAATCCACGCAAGCGCGTCAAGATAATCCTGCTCTGTTATATCCCCGTCATACCAAACAGGCTTCATGTGCCCCATGGGGTCTGTTTTCGCGCTGTGAAAGTCAATGATGATTTTCAAGCCGTTCTTTTTACATTGCCCGATTACGTAATCAAAAATTTCAAGGCTGTTTTTACCGTTAAGGTAAGAATTAACCGCCTGATTATAATTGGCGTTCGGATATTGCCCGTTTGACCATTGCTTAATAAGCTCGGTAGAAATCGGAATCCGCAAAACATTAAAACCCCTGTCGGCAATCGCGGCGATTGAATCGTTTAAATCCGCCGTCCAAAGCCCGTCAAAGGTGTTTGTGCCTGTATTATACCCAAACCAGTTGATACCTGTCAGCCAGACTTCCCTACCGTTTTTATCAACGATTTTATTGCCTTTAGCAAAAAACCAATCCCCTGTATTATCTGCAGGGATATTGTCGTTCTGCGTAATTACAGGCACTTCTTCGGTGTTTGATGTTGTTAAATGAGGGTATTTGTGAATCATATAAGAATCCGTGGTATGTGCGGAGGTTTGTTCTGTGTTCATTTGCGTGTTTTCCTGTGTATTATCGGATTTTTCCGGTTTATTAAAATCAGATTCAGGCAGTTTTGTTTCGGCGGCCGGAGGGGTCACGGTAACAGGGGGGCTTGCGGGCGGGATAACGGATGTGTTTTCAGGAGGCGTATTTGCTTCAAGCTCATCGTCAGCTGCAACTTGTTGCGGCAAGTCAACTTGTTGCGGTAAATCAGCCTGTCCATTACAGCTTGTAAAAACAGAAAAAGCAATTAAAACCGCAATCAAAAGCACAAACCTTTTTCCTGCTTTCATAAAAGCACTCCTCTTACACATTCTGCACTTCAGCTTCCGAAACATTTGTATTAAACATGGATACACAGTGCAGTTCAGGTGAAGTCGTGATGATTTCCCCTCCGACTTCTACCATGGGGTACATTAAATTGCGCACATTTACCATTTTAACAACCGCGATTGAACCATCGGACAATACAACCGTCTTTCCGCGCAGTTCCTCCGCCATGCAGTCTATGAACAGCTTGACATAATTAATATCAAGCTGAGAATAACCCTCTTTGGAAAAATTTTCAAGGATTTCAAAGGGCGAATGGGCTTCTTTGTATACCCGGCGCGCCACCATCGCATCATAAATATCCGCAATTGAAGTGATTCTTGCGAACTCTGTAATCTCAACCGAGCTGATAGCGCAGGGATACCCTGTCCCGTTCAGCTTTTCATGGTGCTGGAGTATGCCGAGCAGTACGTTTTTTTCTTTATAACCGGATTTCACCATCATATCAAAGGAATGATAGGGGTGCTTTTTAATTTCCGCGAATTCTTCCTTCGTCAGGCGGGCAGGCTTGTTTAAAATTTCAGGCGGCACTTTTAATTTGCCTATATCGTGAAGAAGCCCGACTTTTACCAATTCGTCGTGCTTTATTTTATCGAATTTAAGCCATTTTGCCATTAACCCGTTCAGAAAAGCAACATTAAGGCTATGTGTATGCAAATATTCATCAACGGAGCGTATACCGTTTATGCTTTGCAGAATCAAGGTAACATCGGTGGTTTCAAGCTTCAGCTTTATTTCCTGTACAAACTCATCGGTTTTATCCTTGCTGATAACGTCCGCTTCGGCAATATCCGCGAAAAACTGCCTTGTTTCTTCCTTGGCGGTTTCATAAATCTGCTGAACCCGTTCAAATTCAGTTTTCGGCTCACCTTTGGGTTTTGGTTTTGGCTCGGGCGGCGGTTTTTGCTGCGGCGGTTTTGGCTCAGGTTCGGGTTCGGATATAACAACAGGTTTTGATTTGGGTTTAATTTCTAAAACTTCAAATTCCAAAGGCGGCGGGGGCGGGGGCGTCCAGCCTAAATCAATCCCTCTGTCATAGAAGCTTCTCATATAATCGGCAGTTATATAAACAGAGTCTTCGGGGAAAGCTTTTGTTTTAAAAGTTTCGAGAAGCGCGGGCGTTACAATTACATTTTCGCACAGGAAAGAAATGTCTTCACCCTTTTTTACATAAATCTTACAGTTGAGATTTAAATCCGGGGGTATATTCGCAATTTTTACGGCTATATGTTCCAATATTAAACCTCCTTATACCTTTTCTACCTCTTCCAAAGAAACATTGTGATTATTCATAGAAACGCAGTAAAGCTCAGGGGAAGTGGAAACCACCTTACCGTTTACCTCTACCACCGGATATTGAAGATTCTGTTCGCTGACAATCAGTACCTTTGCCACAGAACCGTCCGACAGCTCCACCATCTTGCCTTTCAGTTCCTCAATCATACAGCTTATAAACAGCTTTACATATTTAATATCAAGCTCGGAATACCCCTCATTCGAGAAGTTTTCAAGAATAGTGAAAGGAGAATGTGAATCCTTGTGGACGCGCTGGGTTACGGTCGCGTCGTAAATATCGGAAATCGCCGTAATTCTTGCAAACTCGGTAATTTCATTGGCTCGTATGCCGCTCGGATAACCCGTGCCGTTCAGCTTTTCATGGTGCTGAATAATACCCATTAAAACGTCTTCTTCGTTAATACCCGAATTCACCATGATTTCATAGGCATAATAAGAATGTCTTTTGATTTCATCAAATTCGCTTGTGGAAAGGCGGGACGGCTTGCTTAATATTTTAAGCGGAATCCTCAGCTTGCCTACATCATGCAGAAGCCCTGTTTTCACTAATTTTTTATGTTTAACCTTATCATATTTCAGCCATCTGCCCATAAGCCCGTTCAAAAAAGCCACATTCAAGCTGTGCGTATGCAGGGATTCGTCAAAGGTACGGATTCCGGTGATACTCTGCAAAATCAACGCTATATCGTTGGATTCAAGCTTAAAGCGTATATCGTCAACAAAGTCGTTGGTTTTTTTATCGTCAACCTTGCCGCTTTCGGCGATTTCGGAAAAGAGCTTCTTAGCTTCCTCCTTGGCTTGGTCATATTGCTTTTTCACTTTTTCAAAATCGGTTTCGGGTCGTTTTCTGCCCGTATTTTGAATTTTTTCGCTTTTTGCGGGCTTTACGGGTTTTTCCGGCTTCTCATCCTCTGCGGGCAGCGGTGCTAATTCTACCCCTTTGCTTTGAAGTGCTTTTAAATAATCGCGTGAAACATAAACCGAATCGTCCGGAAAAGCAAGTTTTGTAAAACTTTTTAAAAGCGCGGGCGTTACGGTTTTATTTTCGCACAGAAATGAATAGCTCCTGCCCTTTTTCAGATAGACCTTGCTGTCAAGGTACAGGTTTTCAGGGATATTGGCAATTTTTACAGCAATATGTTCCATATTTATTTTATCCTTTCCGGATTAGATTTATAATATTACAATTTGGATAATTATCAGATGTTTTTTTGTCTGTTATCAGGTGCAGAATTAATAATAAATTAATCATAACTATCATTGTTTTGCACAAAATGCCTTACGCGGAGCGGAATTTCCATGCTTGCAGCAAACGCTTCACATTTTTGCAGATTTTCTTCCCCGATGACGTCAACAGCCGTGAAGCCGACAGCGGTCACTTTCTTTGCTTCAAGCGCGAAATCAAGCATTGCCCGATACGAACCCGCCCCGAAGCGGGGGTTGGTTACACGCAGATAGGCTTCTTCGTCCGGAGCGTTAAGGCTGATTGAAACAAAATCGAAAACAACGAGCCGTTTCACGTCAAAATCAGGATTTATCAGCTTTACAAGCCCGTTTGTGTTCAAACGTACGGGGAGCGCGCATTTTTTCTTAATATATTCCGCGGTTTGTATGACTAAATCCGCTCTTTCCATCGGCTCGCCGTACCCGCAGAACGTAATTTCCGCAACACCCTCAAGACTCACCGCGTCAAACGCTTGCTTAATTTCCGAAAAATCAGGTTCATACTCAAGCCAAAGCGAATCCGCGCTGCCTACGGACGGGCTGTTGTTCCTGATACAAAAAACACAGGCGCACGAACAAGCGTTCGTTATATTTACATACAGCTTGTTATAAAGCATATAAAATATAGTCATATTTTTATTATAACATAAAATCGTCGTCATTGCAAGAATTTTTATATTTTGTTTAATATTGACTTTAAAAAGGATTAAGGGTATAATAATAAGTGATAAAACGAATGGGAGGCTGCGGTTATGTATAAGACCATGGAAGAAATCGAAAGAGAATACGATGGGAATTTTATCTGCATGATAAATTATAAAAAAAATGAATATTACGGCATTATAGGGGGGGAGGTTATTGCCGTAAGTAAAAATAAAAAAGAAATCCTTGAAATTTGGGGTAAAACCCCGAGAAGTTTTTACCAATGGGTGGGGGAATTTCCGGATGCTCCGGGGGGGTATCTTCTGTAATGATGTATATTGAAATAAAAACAAGAAATGATTTAATTTATGCTAATGTTCCGGTTTGGAGTATAATTGATAACGATTATAAAGAAGCACTTGTTTTAATTGACACGGGTGCGACTGTAACCGCTTTTTCAGATGCCGCTTTAAAAAGTTTAGGCTGTTACAATGAAGAGAAGAAAGCAAGCGTAAGAACCGCAAGCGGTTTTGTTGATGTATATGAAGTAAATATTCCTAAAGTTCAATTAGGCTCTTTTGAATTAATCAATATAACGGTTCACGCCCATACATATCTTGACGATTTTCATTTTGACGGTATAATCGGTATGAATATATTAAACCAATTTAATTTCGGTGTTAATTTTGACACTCAAATAATGACATTAGAAAAAAGAAAAATATGATAAACGGTCGGGCATAGAAGCCAGACCTCACTTAAAATGCGGGTTTGCAGGGTTCGATTTCCTGTGAAACCCCATTGTTATAATAACCCCGATTCCTTTTGAATACAATAGTTAAAAAGGACAAGGTGTAATTATATGCTCGATATTATAAACTTTCTAAACGAAAAAATCATCTGGGGTGTTCCCGCGTTGATTTTATTTTTAGGAACAGGCATTTATTTAAGCATTAAACTTAATTTTTTCCAGTTCAACCTGCCCCGTATTATCAAAATGACATTTTTCAGCAGCGGTAAAAACCCTGATAAAAACTCACCGTCCGAAACTAAAACCTTATCGCCTTTCCAAACACTGACTTCGGCTTTAGCCGTGACGCTCGGCACGGGAAACATTGTCGCGCTCGGCACGGCAATCGCGCTCGGCGGCGCGGGCGCGGTGTTCTGGATGGTTGTCAGCGCGTTTCTCGGTATGGCGACCGCATATGCGGAAAATTATCTTGGTATAAAAACCCGCAGGACAAAACCGGACGGAAGCCGCTTCGGGGGTGCGTTCTTCTACATAAAAGAAGTATTGGGGAGTAAATGGGCGAAGTTTTTCGCGCTCTGCTGTATACTTGCCAGCCTTGGTATGGGCAACATGACGCAAATTAACGCGCTTGCGGTTTCTTTGGAACGCGGCTTCGGCGTTCCTTTATGGACTTCGGGCGTGATGGCAATGGTTTTAGTGGGTTTGCTTGTTTTCGGCGGAGCTGTGTTCTTCGGGCAGGTGACGGAAAAGGTGATTCCGGTGCTTTCGGTTGTTTATATTATCGGGTGTTTTATTGTCATTATAATGAATTTTTCAGAACTGCCGACTGCGTTTTCACGAATCATACAGGAAGCCTTTTCTTTGCGCTCCGTAGGCGGCGGCGTTTTAGGAAGCGCGCTTATGAGGGGTATGAGCTGGGGGTTCAGACGCGGGATTTTTTCGCATGAAGCCGGATTGGGTACAGCGGTCATCTTCAACAGCATGTCATCGGAAGAATCCGCTATGAAGCAAAGCTTATGGGCGTCTTTAGCAGTGTTCATCGACACTGTAATCATCTGCGTTTTAACCGCGCTTGCGATTTTGGTGACAGGTGCGGATAAGCTTGGAATTGAGGGCGCGCTGTTCGCGTCAGCCGCGTTCGGAACAGCGTTCGGGAAGTACGCCGATATGTTCCTGTCCGCCTGTATTGCATTGTTTGCTGTTGCAACCGCTTCCGGCTGGTCATTCTTCGGTACGGTCTGCGTAGAATACCTGTTCGGGAAAAAATTTATCAAGCTTTTCGCGGTGATTTTCACGCTTTGCTGTTTTATCGGCGCGACGGCAAGATTGGAGCTGATTTGGGGCGCGGCGGATGTGTTCAACGGGCTGATGGCAGTCCCGAATCTGCTTGCTGTGCTTATTTTTGCATGGAAGTATAATAAAATAAAAATGCAGGATTAAAATATAAAACTTGCAAAATTCATATAAAATTTTCATTTACCCCCTTGACCCGCCTTTAAAAAAAGTGTATAATAATATTAAGCTAAAATATTCGTTTGTGTTCCCCCGCCCAAGGCGGGGGAACACAAACACAAATTTCCTGCTGTTAAATTTTTTATTTTGAAAGGGGAATACTTATGGCATTAACAAACAACCAAAACGTATTAAACTGGGTCGAGGAAATGAAGTCCTTGACAAAACCCGACAATGTCGTCTGGATTGACGGAAGCGAAGGGCAAATCGCAGAGCTTCAGAAACAGGCAATCGACTTGGACATCATCAAACCCTTGAATCAGGAAAAACTCCCCGGCTGTTATATTCACCGCACCGCGCTGAACGACGTTGCGCGTGTGGAACACAGAACCTTCATCTGCTCAAAAAAAGAAGAAGACGCAGGTCCTACCAACAACTGGTGCGCGCCCGACGAAATGTACGGCAAATTAAAAGCCTTGTTCGACGGCGTAATGAAAGGGCGCGTCATGTATGTCATTCCGTTCTGCATGGGACCTATCGGCTCAAAGCTGAGCAAAGTCGGCGTGGAAATTACCGACTCGATTTACGTTGTGCTGAACATGGTTATTATGGCGAGATGCGGGCAAGCGGCGGCAGACTTCCTCGGCGACAGCAACGACTTTGTGCGCGGACTGCACTCTACCGGTCAGCTTGACGATGAAAAACGCTACATCTGCCACTTCCCCGAAGACAATGCGATTTGGTCAATTAACTCCGGCTACGGCGGAAACGTGCTTCTCGGTAAAAAATGCTTTGCACTCCGCATTGCGTCCAATCAGGGCAAAAACGAAGGTTGGATGGCAGAGCATATGCTCATTCTCGGTATAGAAGACCCCAAAGGTGAGGTTACATATATCGCCGCCGCTTTCCCGTCGGCGTGCGGAAAAACAAATTTGGCAATGCTGATTCCTCCCGAAGGTTATCAGAAAAAAGGTTATAAAGTATGGTGCGTGGGCGACGACATCGCATGGCTCAGGCAGGGCGACGACGGGCGTTTATGGGCGATTAACCCCGAAACCGGATTTTTCGGTGTTGCACCGGGTACAAACATGAAGTCCAATCCCAATGCGCTTAAAGCAACCCAAAAGAACACAATTTTCGCCAATGTTGTGCATAAATTAAACGATAATACCGTATGGTGGGAGGGGCTTGACAAAGAACCCGTTACCAACGCGCTCAACTGGAAAGGTGAACCTTGGACAAGCGAAAGCAAAGAACCCGGCGCGCACCCCAACGGACGCTTCACCTCCCACGTGTCCAACTGCCCCTGCATTTCCAAGGAATACGATAACCCGACAGGTGTTCCGATTTCCGCGCTTGTTTTCGGCGGCAGACGGGCAAAAACTGCGCCTTTGGTGTATCAGGCGTTTAACTGGGAACACGGCGTATTTGTAGGTTCAATTATGGGTTCTGAAACGACTTCTGCGGCTATCGGACTTGCGGCAGGTGTAAGGCGCGACCCGATGGCAATGCTGCCTTTCTGCGGTTATCACATGGGCGATTATTTTGCTCATTGGCTTGAAACGGGTAAAAAATTAGGGGATAAAGCACCGAAAATTTTCAACGTCAACTGGTTCAGAACAGATGACAACGGCAAGTTCATTTGGCCCGGTTACGGCGATAATATGCGGGTGCTTGACTGGATGGTACAGCGTTGTAAAGGCAATGCCGACGCAGTTGAAACCCCTATCGGCTACGAACCGAAGCCTGAGGATATTAACATTGAGGGGCTTGAAAACGACGGAATTACCGCAAGCGTTGTCGAAAACCTGCTCAGCGTTGATAAAGACCTTTGGAAAGAAGAGGTTGCGGGAACGAAAGAGTTCTATGCAAAATTCGGCGATAAAATGCCGGCAGAATTAAAAGCACAGCTTGCCGCGCTTGAAGAAAGATTAGGTTAATAGAATAAAATATAAAAAATCCCCGCTTCTTGCAAAGCGGGGATTTTTGTTTTAGGATAAGAACATCGAAAGCCGCCCGTAGGCAGCTTTCATTAAAAAAGTATTCCCGAATATATGCCGTAACATATACCCACTATAAATATCTGATAACATTATAGCATAAATAGTATCGGTTGTCAACTATAAATACATACAAAATATATTTTGCCAATAATTTATTATCTCGGATTTTATTTCATTTAACTTTTTCTTATGGATATTTCCGATTTTATTGTTTAAATCAATCCTGTATATGCTTATTGGTTTTATCCTTGTTATGTCGGTATATCTATCTCGTATTTCAAAATCATATACTTTAGACACATCTATCTGACGATTATTATTCGGGTCTTTTATACCGGATGTAAGCGGAGCGACAATAAGACATTCACCAAGATTTTTTAATATTACAGCAGGATGGAATCCGCCAAACTCTCGACCAATATTGAAACCAAAACTAACCCAAACAACGTTACCGGAAATTAAAATCATATTTTTTAATAAATATAGGGCATCAGTATAATTAATATTAATCTTTTTCTTAATATAAGCAGAACCTTGTTGATAATAATATTTATGTAATATCCCTTTATGTTTATTATATTCAAAAGCAGATATTTTGTTTTTGAATATATTTTGTGGAATTTCCAAAGGATTGGCTTCCTTACGATAAAAAATATTCTGTTCCTTTTGCCATTCTAAATATTTTATTATTTTATCAATTTTAGCGGTATCAGTAGGATTTATACAGTTAATAATATCCATAATTTCTTTGGTAGCTCTAAAATATTCCCTATACAATATGACACCTCACATCAACTTAAATATAATAAAGTTTATTATATCATATTTTATCAAAAATTGCAATAATAAAACGTAAAACTTTATAAAAATCCCCGTTTCAACCGAAACGGGGATTTTTTATATATATTATACTTTATTTCAATTTAAACTGCGCAATCAAATCCTGAAGCATACTGGATTGTCCGCTCATTTGCTCGGACGCCGCCGCGCTTTGCTCTGCCGTCGCGCTGTTCTGCTGAATGATTTGCGCCACTTGGTCTATACCTGTATTGATTTGGCTGATTCCGGTAGACTGCTCGTCGGACGCCCGGGCAATTTCCCTGATATATTCACTGCTCTCGTTAATGCCCGCTACAATATCCGTAAGGCTTGCCGCGGTTTCACCCGCTATGCGTGTTCCAAGTTCAGCCTTCGCCATGGAGTTCTGAATCATGTCGCCGGTTTCCTTTGCCGCTTCGGCGGATTTACCTGCAAGGTTACGTACTTCCTCCGCAACCACCGCGAAGCCCTTGCCGTGCGCACCCGCTCTTGCCGCTTCTACTGCCGCGTTAAGCGCAAGAATGTTGGTTTGGAAAGCAATGTCGTCGATGACTTTAATAACCTTGCTGATGTTTTGGCTTGCTTGGTTAATTTCCTGAACAGCGGTCATCATTTCGTCCATCTGACGGCTTCCCTTTTCCGCGTTGCTCATAATGGATTCAGCGAGTTTTGCGGTTTTATCCGCTGTAACAGCGTTGGTTTTGGTTTTTTCGGCGATTTCGGAAATAGAGCTTGAAAGCTCTTCGATTGACGCCGCCTGTGTCGTAGAACCTTGCGCAAGAGACTGCGCGCCGTCTGCAACTTGCTTTGAGCCGTGGGAAACCTGTTCGGTGGAGCTGTTGATTTCGCTGAACATCTGATTCAAGCTTTTGACCATTCTTGAAAGCGATATGCCCATTTCATCTTCGTCTGAAAGCATTGCAATATGGGTGGTTAAATCGCCCTTCGCTATGGATTCGAGTTCCTGCGCCACAACCGATATATGCTGAACAAAAGAAGCACAGCCTTTAATGGTCTGCCCGATTTCATCCTGCATTATGGAGAATTCGGCTACATTCGCCGCGTCCGCCGGCGACATATGCAGATTACCCGTAGAACCCGCCTTGTTCATAAATGCGGCAAGCGGTTTCAGCGGCTTGCTGATAATCGCGGCTATGTAAAGCGCGATGATAACGGATATAACCGCTACGCCGAGCGACGCGCCTACTACGATAACTATAGTTGCTCTTGCGGATTCTTCCGCGCTTTTAATATTAGCGTTTGCCGAGGATTCCGAAATTTCCGTTAAGTTTTTGGTAATCGCCGCAAGGTCGTTGGCTAAATCCACGCCCGCGCCTATATATCCCATCGCTCCGGCAGAGTCGCCTTCCGCCGCCGCTTTTGCGACAGGGTCGCAAACATCTGTTTTATATCTGGCATATTTTCCTTTAATTTCGGTGAGCTGGTCTGCAAAAGACTGCGCTTTTTCGTTCATATTGCCGCTCAGAACCGAATGTTCCGCCGCCGCAATTGCCTGCAGTCCCAAGTCGTATGCGTCGTTCGCGTCACCGGTATAATTTTTAACACTGTCGGGGTTGGCGAAAGCAAACAAAGCCATTGTTGTGGTTGCGCGGCGGAGATTCCCCAAATGCGTGTCAAATATGTGCATTTGAGTTTCCGCTTCTATCGGGTGTTCAATCGCGTATGTGTAAGACGACGAAATGTTGTTCATTTCTACAATCGAAAAAACCGATAAAGCCGCCATAAGGATAATAACGCCTGTAAAAGCTGTAATCATTTTCGCTCTTACTTTTAAATTTTTAAACCAAGACATAATGAAATACCTCACATTAAATAATAGTTTTTGCGCCTAAGTTTCATAATAGCACTTATTTCGCCGTTTGTCAACCACAATAAACACCATTTTTCGGGGTTTAATTTGTACAATTCGCTGTATAAATGCAGGAACGTACGATTTTGTCTGCTAAAAACCCAAATAAACCTATGTAGGGGGCGGCGTCCCCGGCGCCCCGATATAAACGCACAGATTCAACGCGGGACGTCGAGGACGCCGTCCCCTACATTTTAAATTTCCGCAAATGAAATCTTTGTGAAATATTTTTAGTAAATTTTTTACAAATTTTATTGACAATTACATTTATTTATAGTATAATGATTATAAGTATCAGTTGTTGAACCGCATATGCGGGATTTTGACAGCTGTTAAAACTATCAGATTTGCCGTATTATGCCTTCGGAGGGGTTTGACTATGAAAAAATTTCATCATTTACATAGTGTAAGGAGAAATAAGCAAGCCGGTTTTACAATGGTTGAAGTGCTTGTTGTTATTGCGATTATCGGTATTCTTGCCGCCATTATTATGCCGATTATGACGGGTATGCTGAACCGTAGCAGACAGACCAGTCGCGAAAATACGGCAAGAACCCTGTATGTATCGGTGCAGAACCAGCTTACTAAAAGCATGCTGGAAAAAAATATCATGTCAACAGTGACGGGATTTTTCTATGAACCTGACCCGTCGAACCCCGGTGAGTTTTTAAAAAATGCTGACGGCACTTATCAATTGAACACTCATAATGTTGTAAAAACCGAATTAGACAATAACGGCGGAACTTTTCCTGCGGACGAGGTGCTTAACGGAAACGAGGATAATGTCCGGTACATAAGCAAGCCTGCCGATTACAGACCCGAAAACGACCCCGACCCCAACGAAAACGAAACCAAGGCTTTATACAGAATCCTGCTGAACGGTTTTATTGAAAGAGAAGTATTGGACTGCGCGATTCTGATAGAGTTTAATGTCCGCACCGGATTGGTTATGTCCATCTTTTACGGAAATGCTGACCAAACAGAGTTTATATACGACGACATTGCTGATAACGACATCAATAACGTCACCGGCTTGCGCGGCATGGATTATTTAGATACAGCCATTGCCCGCAGGCAGGGTTATTACGGCGCGGAAACCACCGGTGTTCCGCTTCCGCCTTTAAGCAGGGACGAAAATATTGTTAATATTTATGACGGAGCGGTTTATCCGCTGTTTACCTCTGCCGGCGTTAAGACAAACGTGCTTTATGCTGAGTTTTTATTATTAGAAGAAGCCGTCATGCCTTCTTATGAATTTAAATTGGTTGAAGCTGACACGGGAATTAATATTCCGGGTACAACACAAATCGTTGACCTCAGTACTGTACCGACGAGCTTTACATTAAACGCGTCCGGACCTTCTATTTATCAGGATATTCTTAACCCGATTGAATTAGGCGGAGAAGATGTAAGCGATATATTCAACAGATATATCTGGATTATTGATATAGCCGAGGGCGATATGTCCGCCGGAGAGGCTTTTGTGCACAGTATAGGCGATAAATACGGGATTACATGGGCGCAGAATGTCCGTGTTTATTCGCTGAGGGACGGAAGCGATGAGGGCAATACTTCTCATACAGAAGCCAACACGCTCTTTTCCCGCGAGTTAGCTACCGATGAGTATGAAATTATATCGGCAAGGCACTTGAACAATATCCGTTTCCTGCCTGCCGACACATACAGGCAGAGAAAAGACATTGATATGAAACCGGCGTTCCATGAAATTACTAATTTCGCACCCATAGAAAATTTCTGCGGAAGCTATTCCGGCATGAAAGGCTTTGCTGACCAGTATGTAATTGAAAACCTTGCAATAAGCGTAACATCCGGCGACGGCGGGCTGTTCTCGGATAACAACGGTGTGATTCAGGGGCTTACCGTTTCCGGCGCGGATATAAAAGGTACAAACTGCGGCGTGATTGCCGCGGCGAATTCAGGTACAATCAGTAAAGTGAACGTCATAGATTCCAAAATCAGCGGACAAAGCGCGAGCGGGAACGCCGGCGGGATTACCGGCATAAATCAGCCCGGCGCGGAAATCAAGGACGTCTGCGTTATAGAGTTGAGTATATTAAACATGGCTGACAGCGCGGGCGGTATTGCCGGCAGAAACTACGGCGTCATTTCGTGCGCCGGCGTTGAAGAGTCCGAAATCAAATGCGTAGGTATAAATATAGGCGGTATCGCAGGCTACAACGAAGCCGGTGCGGAAATTAAGGACGTTTATTTCCTCTCAACAAATTCTGTGGACTTAGCTTCAATCCCGATTGCGTCCAACGGCGGCGGCATTGTCGGGCAAAACAACGGCTTGATTACGGTTGCGTTTTACTTAGCGCCCGCGCCTTTTGACCCGGTTTCAGCGAATTATTATCCGATTGTGCGCAGCGGCGACCCCGGCGGGATTTTCGACGGTGCAAAATATACCGGCTGTTTCTTCTTAGCCGGCTATAAATATTCCACAACTTCGGGAATTTCATGGCCCACAACAAACCTCTATTACAACTGCTCTCCCGATGAATTCCATATTTTCAACGGAAACACGGAAAACAACTGCACGTCCATGACTACAGATTTCATGGATAAAGAATGGATAAACTATGTTTACGGGCGCGAGCCTATTCCAATCGGCGATGTATGTCCCGACTGCGGTAAAGACCCCTTAGACGAAAATGACCCCTGCGACTGTATCTACGTCAATCTTTCAAACTGGATACATGAGGGCAGTTATCCTTATCCTGTTTTAAGAACTTTAAAAACACCTGTAAAATGGGCAGAAGCCGCCAGCTCAAGAGACCAGAAAGAGAACGAAAATTTCGGAAAAGAGCTTAGCGAAGGGAATAAGGTAAAATCCGTAGATTTTAAAAACGGTGCTTTTAATCTGCCTTTCCAATACCCTACCGCTCCGATTTACCGTGATTTTTATACGAACACAGATAACGGAAGCGGCAACTGGCTGGTTCAAAAACCCACGCCTTACCCGAGCGTTGACCCCGGCGTAACCGGTGCGGCATGGATGGGCGGAAGAACTTTCTGGGTATATTTCAATCAGGATTATATTCAAGGCTGGCAAACCAGACCGGTTGACGGTACTTATACCTGTGTCCGTCCCAGCGGTGTGACTCGATGCGCATACTATCCGACCGGCACAATGCCCAGCAATCATACCCATAACTCGTTTGAAAACAAATTCGGGGACAACACGAGGTCTAACGCCCATAACAGCACTGACCACGGAATCGGTCAGTTTACATGGGAAGCAATCGAATATCAGCGTCCGAGCAATACCGCCGCTGACAGCCGTGCCCGTATTAATTATAACGGCAAATATAATACAGGGGATACGGCATACGTTGAGCTTAACGCGGAGCTTGAAAGCACGATGTATCAGGTTTGTACAACCAGTCCGGGGCAAAGCTTCTATTACTCTTTCCACCACCTCACAAGAACCAACGGCACAAATAACCCCGGAGAGAAAATGAGCTTTTATCTCTCCCTCATCCCTACAGACCAAAATGAGCTGGTTAAAAACCAAGAGCAGCTTGCCGCACGCGACGCCGAGCTTGTGCTTATCAGACCCTGCTGGTCTCCCCGTTCACAGCCGGGCTCTAACCCCTCCGTAACGAACGCCGCAAGCTACGCCCAAAACTCCCGTTTTTATAACCCTATCGCGGCAAATACCGTTGCATACGGAAATACTTATGTAGGAAGCCTTTATAAATATTGGAACGATAAACCGGAATTTAATCAACTTGAAGGTCAGCCGCTTTCCGCGCAATGCAACTGGGGTACTAACCCTTACATCTATGATGTATGGATAGGGACTGCCGGAGCAGGAGACACCGGCACAAGAAGCGGTTTCGGCGTTACTTTCTGGTCAAATACGAATATTACGGCATTAAATTCAACCTCACACACCGGATTTGCTACTCTTGACGCACTTTATCTTACCGCTCCGCAGGCAAAAACAAATACTTTCGCTTATTGGACGATTAATTACGGCTGGAAGAATTATTACGGTCAATATACCGCTCCCACCAACCCCGGCGCGGAATATATCACCGTTGAGGGAACTTCAGTAACTACAAGAACCGAATTTGCTTTCCAGTCAAATACAAACAACCCTACACAGGGTAACTACTTAGCGGGTATAGACTTTAAAGCGCCTTCGTTCTTAACCGTCGGTAAATCCTTTAAGGATGAAAACGGAGATACTGCTTCCTTTGCGGAAGGCGGCGATTCTATAACCGTTGAACTGACCGTAAAAAACCTCGGTGAAGTGCCTGTTGATAATATTGTTATCACCGATAGGCTTGACCCCTACCATGAATATTTTGATTATATAGGGAATGTTACTGTAAAAAAAGGTAATTCAACTATACCCTTTACCTTAGGACCTGCGCCCGCCGACGTAAACTTATGGACTTTAACAGTTGACCTCAAAACTTATGACGAAGAAGGTGACGTAGATGAGAATGAAACGCTGGCTAAAGGCGAAACCATTACCGTTACATTTGAAATTAAAATTCGCGAGACCTGCCGGAGTGATTACAGTTTACCCACGCTGTTCTTCTATATTAAAAATCAGGGGAAGGTAACTTTTAAAGAAACAGAGTTCCGCAATCAGTACCGCGACACAACTGAAGCTCAGCTTTATAACTATTCAAAAGTTGAAAAATTAAGCATATCCCCTGTAGAACTCGTTAAAACAGTGAGCCCGAGCATCAACGGTCCGTTTGAGGTTACGCTTACGATTAAAAATGCATCGACAAGCGGCGAAGTCAGAAAAGGCTTTTTCACCGATAACATTCAACCCGGGTTCAGAATATCGCAGGTAAAGCGCGACGGGGTATTGCTCGACAGCAGTAGTTTTTCGCGGGACGGCGATTCGCGTATTTCCGTTAAAAATATAGAACTTAATTCCGGAGAGACCACCACGATTACGTATAGGCTGGAATATTCCGGTCCGGGTTACGGAGCTTCAAATGCTTCCTATGATAAATATCCCGATTTCCGGTTTATCTATACCGGCTCGGGTATTACGGAGGATGCAAAAGACTCATTCCCGCCGCAAGCGGTAGGATTTACCGTTAAAGTTCCCGCCGTCCCCGATGATTTCTATATAGACGGTAATGATATGTTAAACATTACGCGTAAATCTAATTTCCACGCCGGTAACGCATTAGTTGCCGCCGGTTACACTTTGGAGTCCGAAGTAATGCTGTGCGACCCTGCCGGAAATGTTCTTCCGTTCGGCGACAACGGTAAAGACGTAAACGGGCACTATATTGCGGATTATCCGGATTTCTTCGCACGTTTGAATAAAGCTACCAACTTGGTAGAGTTTGAGCCGAAAACCGCAACCGATTCCACTTTCTTACTGCACTATAGAATAAAACTGACCGCAATTTCAGAAAAAACCACAGAAGACGACGATTATAATATTGTGCTTAATTCTCCTGTGGCAACGGTAACAATCCACTACGTAACCGACACGCTGGTGTACTACGAGCAGTATGACGACGGAGAATTCAGTTACGGCTTTTACGCAGGACCGGGCGTTTCTGTTCCGAGAGTTTTACAGAACGAAGAAATCATAGAGAGCGGGTATGCTGTTCTCAGCGCAAGCGAAATTTCCTTCCCGGGTTACAGTTCGCCTTATGTGAACGGCTTATATGTGAATATTGTCAGCAAAAGCGACGAGCCGGCAGATAATTTAAGCTTAGTCTCTGTAATGTTTAAAGGCGACCTTATCGGAAAATACCACCCGAACTTTGCTAAAGCGCTGTATTCGCCAACTGCGGACAATGCAGGAAATACCTTTATTATCCGTTCATTCCAGCAATTATCGAATATTTTGAAGTTAGAAGAAGGCGGATTAGACACGACTACGCTAACCTTTACACCTGAAAACGGCATGGACCCCTTTATGCCGCCGCCATAAAAATTGTTTTCGTGTTTCTCCTGCCGCAGGCGGGGGAAACACGAAGTAATGAATTAATAAGGAGGGCAGGAATAAGTGAACAAACGAAAAAGAACCGGAAGAGCCGCACGGCTTTTAGACAATAAAGGCGAATCGTTAATCTATATATTCTCAATCATGCTTTTTCTTATGATTATCTGTTCGTCAGTGGTGACAGCCGCTATCGCCAACCACGGTTATCAGGTTAAGCAGTACGAATACAATCAAGCGATTATATTGGATGAATCCATCCATAAGAACATCATGTACAGCCTGCAAATCGACCCGTCTGATTCTTCTCTGCTGTCAAGACAGCTTGCTGAAGCATTATATGAAATCAGAGGCGGAAATCCCTTTTCCCCTGCCCGTTTAGGAACGATTGAACTTAATTTAAGCATGGTTTCCGGTACGCCCATTGATTTATACAATGACGGGAGCATTACGCTTCAAAGCGTAGAGCTTTCCTTCCCTGAGCAGCATGTTATTATCAATCCTTCATCGCCCGCACAGTACCAATTGAAACAGGTGTTAGACCCCCGTGTTGTTTGCAATAATTGCGACGGGCAAATATTTCCTGTCCCCGCAGACCCTCTTGATGCATGTAATTGCGGAAGTCCGATTCCCATCCCTGACAACGAAAATATGAAAAAAGTATTGGAGTTTATTACTCCCAACGGTGAAAGAAGACCTAAAACAATAAATATTATCTCGTCAATGATTGTTACTGTTGTAATTGATGCAAACGGCAAAACGATTATATCAAGAGCCTATTATCAATATTCCGGCGGAAAGCTTTCAGACGACCCGATTAATTATTACGAGCGTTGTCATAACGATGAAGATATTTTATCCCCGACACACGGACAATGCATTGTTTTAGATGAACATTCCTGTGATGTTTGCAGAGGGGGTACAGATTGCGGTATTTCATGGCATTACATTGATTGCATTGATGAAAATGACGATAATATGGTATTTACTCATTTCGGAAGATGGGAGTTGATTAGATATGAAACGATTGAAGCATAGACACCGCCTGATTTCTAACAAGGGCGAGCTTATCGCGGAAACCATGGTCAGCTTTATGATTTTGGCTATGCTGTTTGCGGCTGTCCTGATGTGTTTAAATTTCGCGCTGAGAGTAACAGGGCGGTCTATACGCGATTCAAGGGAATTGCAGGAAGATGTTGTAAACCCTACTTTATTAACGCAATACGGCGGCGATGAAGAAGATGTTATCATCTTTTTTGCTTATGACGACCCTGTGGGAGCGGGCATAAAGAATGCTTCGCATACAACTTATTTCTACGAAAACGACGACGGCGACTACATCGTAAGGGGTTTTTCTCCTGACTTTGAGTTTTGAGTAAGGAATGGTTATATTTATGAGAAAGTTATCAAATTTAAAAAGTAAAAAAGGCATGACGTTAGTCGAGCTTTTAACGGGCATTGCCATGCTTTCTTTCTTGATGATTATGATTACATCGATTTTAATGCCGACGTCCAGAGTGCAATCCAGAGTTATTGACCTTGCGGAGATGAACACGCTGCTTGACAATGTTTCCAACCCTATTATAAAGGATTTATCAAGTGCAACAAGCGTAGTGCCCGGGTCAATGATATTCGGAGCAGATGATTTAGTCAGGATTCCTATTGGCAATACTTGGGTTGAGTATACGGTTGACCCGGCAAGCGGTATATTAATGAGAGAAACGAACAGGGACGGGGGCGTTTCCCGCTTTGTGCTTTCGCCGGCTTATTACAGAAATAAAAGCATCACTTTCGCCGTTACGGACGCCGGTTTAACTTCCGGAACAGGGTTTATTTTAACGGTTATTATTTTATCCGATACCGGAGAGGAATTGGCAGACAGGAGTTATGCGATTAAACCGCTTGCGGTTAATTCTTATTGATTGTTAAATAATTAAATATAGTTAATTAACTTAGAAAATGCCCAATAAACAGGCATGAAAAGCTTTGATATATGGGTTTTTATGCCTGTTTATTGGTGCAATTTTCAAGTTAATTTACTATAAAACGCTGATATATTTATCAGCGTTTTTATTTTTGACGACTTTCCGCTTTATTTTAATTTTGATGGAATATCCCCGCTATAACAATTTATCGCCTCTCCGTAAGGGAGAAGCGATATTGCGTGTCGCGGCTCGCGACCGCCGCACGGGGATTTATAAAGATAATTAAACCCCTTTTAATGGAATATCCCTGCTACCTTTAGTATAGCAGGGATATTGTCAGCGGCGACCCGCCGCCGGGGAAGAAGGGAATTGAACCCTTGCGCCCTTTTACAGACCTACTCCCTTAGCAGGGGAGCCCCTTCACCGCTTGGGTACTTCCCCAATCAAACAGTGATAAACAATGGTAGCGCAAATTACATTTTATCACAAAAAACCGTGCTTGTCAAGCATTAATTTTCACTTTTCACCTAAAATTTAGTTAATACGCCCGAAAACACTTGACAATGTTAATAATATACTTTAAAATAAAAGGTGATATGCTTGTATAAATTGCCCGTTTAGTTAGCAGGGATAATTTTTAATATAAAGCAAATCAACATTTTTTCAACGCCGTAATTGCCTATTTTCCGCAGTTGCCGCGTTTAAGGATACAAAAAGGAGGATGCAGCCAATGGAAGCATGGCTGATTATCTTGCTGTGCCTTCTCAGCTTTGGCGTCGGAGCCGCCGTTTTCGGCTTCGTTTTATACAAAGCAGGCGAGAAACACCGCATGAAGTTCGCCGAGGCTCACATCGAGTCGGCGGAAAAAGAAGCACTGAGAATCATCAACGAGGCTAACGAAAAAGCCCAAACCAAAAAGAAAACCGCTTTGGTAGAAGCAAAAGACGAGATTTACAAGATGCGCGGCGAAGCGGAGAAGGACATCAGCCGCCAAAAGCAGGAAACCGAAAGGGATATGAAAGAACGCAGGTCGGAATTATCCCGCAACGAGAGAAGATTACAGCAGAAAGAAGAAAGCCTTGAAAAGAAAAACGATAAAATTGAAAAGCTTGAAGAATCTTTAGTTCTCAAAAACAAACAAGCGGAGGAAAAATTAGAGGAAGCGGACTTAATTAAACGCAGTCAGCACGAAATGCTGACAAAAATATCCGGCTTCTCGACAGAACAGGCGAAAGAACATTTGCTTTCGCTGTTGGACGACCAGCTCGACCATGAAAAGGCAGTCAGAATTTTAGCGCATGAACAGAAAATCAAAGACGAGTGCGACGCAAAAGCGCGCGGGTACATTTCCTTAGCGATTTCAAGGCTTGCTTCCGAAACCGTTTCGGAACTGGCGGTATCGGTTGTGCCGCTTCCCAGCGATGAAATGAAAGGACGTATAATCGGACGCGAAGGGCGTAATATCCGCACTTTAGAACAGCTTACGGGTGTTGACCTCATTATTGACGACACGCCGGAAGCCATTACCCTTTCAAGCCACGACCGCGTAAGACGCGAAATTGCGCGTATTTCCTTAGAACGGCTCATTCAAGACGGCAGAATCCACCCCACGCGCATTGAAGAAATGGTGGAAAAGGCAAAGCAGGAAATCGAACTTAAAATCAAGCAGGAGGGCGAGCGCGCCATTCTTGACACAAATGTCGGCGGCGTGAACTCCGAAATCATAAAACTGCTCGGACGGCTTTATTACAGAACTTCCTACAGCCAAAATGTACTGGCGCACTCCATAGAAGTCGCGCACCTTTCGGGTATATTGGCGGCAGAGCTGGGTGTTGACTCCAACTTGGCGAGAAGAGCCGGCTTACTGCACGATATAGGCAAGGCTTTGAGCCATGAAATTGACGGCTCACACGTGCATATCGGCATTGAAGTCTGCAAGAAGTATAAAGAAAATCCTGAAGTTATCCATGCGATTGAAGCGCACCACGGCGATGTTGAGGTGAAAACCGTCGTTGCCGCAATCGTACAGGCGGCGGACGCAATCAGCGCGGCAAGACCCGGGGCGCGCAGTGAAAACTACGAGAATTATATCAAACGTCTGCAAAAGCTTGAAGAAATCTGCGCGGAATACAACGGCGTCGATAAAACCTACGCAATTCAGGCGGGACGCGAAATCAGAATTCTGATTAAGCCCGACAGCGTAAACGACGACGGCATGGTGATTTTAGCCCGCGAAATCGCACAGCGCATTGAAGGCGAAATGGAATACCCCGGACAAATCAAGGTGCATTTGATTCGGGAAAGCAGGGCAATCGACTTTGCAAAATAAAACCAAGCGGGACGATTAATAAATATCGTCCCGCTTATTAATAATCTGTAGGGGACTGTCCCGATATAAATTATAAAATATTTTTACGGTGCGTCGGGGACGGCGTCCGCAACGTCCCGATATAAATTGTACAATATTTCCACGGGACGCCACGCAGGGCGTCCCCTACAAAAGAATATATTTATAAAAATATTATTTTCCTTGTTTAAAAATCGAACCGATTGCTTTTATCGCTTTGGGAGCGGTTTTAGGCGTTGTTTTAGGTGACAATTTGTAAAATAACGAACGAAAAGCTAAAAAAACTTTACACCAAAATGCATACTTTTCCAATTGAAATGTGCCGAAAATTGTAATATAATGGTATTATTGCATGCAATTATATTCAACCAACGACATTGAAAGGTATGGTTATTAAAATGACATTTAAAGAATTTTTGACACAGGCGAGTAAGCTTAATAAAGCGATTGACAGCGCGATTCTTCAAATTGCGGAATGGAGAGAATTCAGCGTAAAGTCCCGCAGTTATTTATCTGCGGGCAAGAATCCGAGCCGCGGAAGAAGCAGCAGCATTGAGCAGATTGTTACGAAAATCATGCTTGCCGAGGAACAGCTTAACAAAGACATCGACAGATATGTAGACGTTAAAAATGAAATCCGCTCGTTTATAGCACTGCTCAGCGACCCTGAAGAACGCGCAGTTTTAGAACGGCACTATCTGCTCGGTCAGACATGGGACGTCGTGGCGACGGAAAGCTTCGTCTGCCTCAGAACGATTCATTCCCTGCACAGCAGGGCGCTTAAAAAATTAGAGCCGATTTATTACCGGCGGGTTAATGAAAAAACCGCAGTTTAACTGCAAGGAGTTTTTATGCTGAAACTCATCGTCGCTCCCCCCGGAGCGGGAAAAACAACCTTTATCACAGAAAGAATCCGGAAAGCGGCAGTCAATCAAGGCGCAAAGCAAAATCTGCCGCCTTTCCTGATTGTGCCCGAGCAGAGCCATTTTGAAACCGAGCGGATGATTTATCAAACGCTCGGCGCGCAAACAGCCTGTAATACTGAGGTTTTGTCTTTCACCAAGCTTGCCGCGAAAATCATAACGGAAAGCCGGAAAGACAAAGCCTACGCTTCCGATACGGTCAGGGAAATCGGTATGTTCGGCGCAGTCGCCGCAGTTAAGGACAGGCTTGTGTTTTATAAAACCGCTTCCGAAAAGGCGGATTTTGCTTCACGTATGCTCGGCGCGGCAAGTGTTTTTCAGCGCGAGGGCATTTCTCCCCAAGACCTTGCGGAATCCGCGGCTGAAATTGAAAGCACCCGCTTAAAATCAAAAATAGCCGACCTTGCTTTGATTTACGAAAGCTACATGGAGTCTCTGTCAGAAAACTTCTCCGACCGGCAGGATGAAATCAGAACAGCGGCAAATATCGCGCTTGAAACTGATTTTTTTGAAGGCAGAAAAATTTATATCGACGGCTTTGACGGGTTCACGGGCAGTCAGCTTCTTTTGCTTGAAGCTATCATCAGGGGTTCAAAGGAAGCAACCGTTACATTAACCGCGGATAAGCCCGATTCAGCGCATATTCATTACATAACAACCGTAAAACTAACCGAAAAGTTAAAGGAAACTGCCGTACGATGCCGGATTAACGCAGAAATTGTTGTTTTAAATCCTTTGAACACCTGCGGCAGAACCCCTGAAGAAACCGAAACCTTCCTCTTTCCCGATACATTCGCCGAAAGCAATTTCGTCGCGGCAAAAATCCGCGAATTAATTACCTGTCATAACTATTTCTTAAACGACATTGCCGTATTAAACGCGCCGTCGCCGGAAACACTGATGAGCGCGTTTTCGGCATACGGAATCAGCGCGTTCGCCGACCTGCCCGAATCTGTTATTGAAAAACCGATGGTGCGTTTTATCATTACGGTGTTGGAAGCGGTTTTGGGAATAAAGGGTGCTTTATTAACACTGATTAAAAGCGGATTTATCCGGGTGTCCGGTGAAACCGCGTTCAGAAACACAGTGAAAGTAAACGCCCTGCGCAAAGTCACGGGTAAAAGAACCTATGATTATGCCCGCCCCGAGAAAAAGTCATACCGTATCGGCAGGGAAATGATTAAACGCCTCACCTCTGCCGCGTATGAATGGCAGATGGAGGAAGCTGATTGGTACATGCCTTTTCCCAAAGAATCAAGGTTTGAACCCGCTGAACGAATCCGTGCAGAAATTGTCAGCGAAATTTCCGCGCTCTGCGAAAGAATTAAAAACACAACCGGTGATAAAATCACTGAGGAGCTTTCGGATTTTCTGATTAATAAAATGGAGCTCGGACGTACGGTGGCAGATATTGTTTACCGCGGCGAAAAAGTCAGCAGTGCTTTAAACGATGAATACCGAAACCTTTGGGAAACGGTTATTTCCATATTTGAAGCCATGCACAGCGCATTAAAAAATAAAGAAATAAGTATTGCCGATTATACTGTTATTTTAAAATCCGTTTTCGGCAAAACTAAAACAGCCAAACCCCCGCAGGTGCTTGACGCTGTAACTGTCGGTGATTTACGCCGTACAAGAGTCAGCGGGATTAAGGTTGTTTTCCTGATGGGTGCGAATCAGGGCGAATGTCCGAAAAGCATTTTCAGCGGCGCGGAATTTTCCGCACAGGAAACAGAAAAGCTATGCTTAGCGGGGATTTTCATTGAAGAAAACAAAAGCGAACGGTATTACCGCGAACGGTTCAT
>Ga0082212_10001307_pt1 | contig 36687 bp, 30 predicted proteins | sample TergutNt197P3_FD_71548 | JGI IMG/M metagenome (GOLD analysis project Ga0082212, IMG submission 71548) | Neocapritermes taracua P3 segment gut microbial communities from Petit-Saut dam, French Guiana - Nt197 P3 | ecosystem: Host-associated > Arthropoda: Insects > Digestive system > Gut ...
CCGGGAGACTGCCTTTTTTGAGGCTGAACTTATAGCAGGAGGCGGTAGCCACTGCTCATGTACCCTGGAACATTCGTAGAAGCCTCAAAAAAGCATCTCCCGGATACCCCTCTGAAGTGTAACCATCAAGCCCGGCAGTTCATCCGGCCGCAGCAGCGCCGGCAAGCCAGTCTTCGCCTTTTTTGTACAGCTCCTCAAGAGCTCTGCCTCCGCTCATTCGCGGACAGTCCCTGTTCACATTATATCCGATCGTTGTCTGCAGATACGCCAAATACCTGTACTCAGCCGGGAACTGTTCAAGAACGCTCTTATCCAACACAACAGTCTGTGTGTTATCTACGGGATCCACGCGATCCTTTTCCGCAATCGTTTCGCGGTAAACAAGCCCCCATTTGTCCGCGCGCTTTTCCCACAGATCATAGTGCCGGGCGTTGCACGTTACGTCACAGAGGACGCCGCTGAGTTCCGCACGCTGGCAAATCAGAAACTTCGTCATTGCGACCGCGCGGTTCCCGTTCACGTCTATAGCGCTTCCCCCGAGCATATGAAGTATGTTCAACCCATGCTTAACGCCCTCTTCCGTGATCCTTATAAAGTCCTCAAACGGCCCTGTCGTCCACGTCGCCGCCATAATTCCGTCAGGGTGCCACAACGTGCGAAACTTATCCCATAACATAGCGTCCCTGTATACCGCCCACTGCTCAATCTTATCTCTTATCAGCATTACATCTTCGAACCGGTTCTCCATATCTCAGTTCCTCCTTTTCTGTTTCACTACTTGACTTTATATATAAAAACGGATAAAGTCAAGACATGACGGACGAGAATTACAAGTACTCCGCAGTCCCGGTGCCGCGGCGCGCTCAACAACCGGAATCTCAGGAGCAACCGGGCCCGCAGGAGCAGTCAAACGCTCATATTCGGCAACGCCGGTTTGACCCGCAGGAGCAACCGGACCCGCAGGAGCAACCGGGCCCGCAGGAGCAGTCAAACGCTCATATTCGGCAACGCCGGTTTGACCCGCAGGAGCAACCGGGCCGGCAGCAGCAGCAGCAGCAGCAGCAGCAGCAGCAGCAGCAGCAGCAGCAGCAGCAGCAAGGTCAGTGGCAATACCAGCGCCGGCAGCCTGCCGCTGAAGCCGGAACTCTGCGCAACAGCATGGGATACGCTGAAATTGAGTATGCAGTCAGGCAGGACCCGCTTCTTCCCGGTCATCCCGGAGGCAAGAACGCGGTTCGCCTGCCTGAAGCTGTATCTTCAGCCGCCCGAAACAGCGACCCTGTGCGGAAGAAGTTCGAAGACATGCGGAGCATCACTTCTGGAAATCCGTTCAGCAGGAACGATTCAGGGTACTTCTACAGGCAGGCGCAGTTCATGGAATCATTCACAGATGACTACAGGAACAGCGCTGACTTCTTCATGTACTATCCCTGTTACCAGATGATGAGTTACAATCAGCTCCGCACATACTTCACATGGCGCACAAAAATCCGCAGCGGGACTGTGGCAGTCGTACCGCTGTCTTACGCGTTTCTTTACATATATGAGCTTCTATCCGGCATCGGCGTCAGCAGCCCTGCGGACGGGCTGAAAATGCTGATTAAAATCTGGGAGGCATTCCGTCCGGGCACGCGCACACTCGACTACTATTTGCCCGGCTGGCTCTATGATTACCATATTTATTACGATCTTCGGGTGAGTTTTTCCGACTTCATTACGGAGCATGATCTTAGTCACTACTACTACGATCAGATGCTCTTTGACCCTGAGGCAGCAAGCAGCCTTGAGGCCTGGAACAGGATCTCAAGTTACGACGTCACAAAATCCCGATTCTATGCAGACGGAAACTCGGACGCAATGCAAAACTGCTTCAGCCGGGTCGTCCGTGAGATTGCGCAGCGGTGTGCAGACGGCGGTTTTTTCGTGTATGACCTGATAAGCCGAAACTATGATAATATGACAGCGTGGCGGCCTTTTCAGCGCGCACTGTTTCACAACTGGCTCGATCAGCCTGATCGCAGGGTTGAGATGATCGGCGAAAGAGTCTATGAGTGCAGGAACAACCACTGGACGACGAACATTTCGCTGCCCTACGCCTGGAGAAAGGATTTGGCAGCTTATTTGCTTAAAAGGACCGAGATGTGCATGAGGCAGGCGGTCAAGTATAAGTATAAGCTTACTGCCGATCCCGCTGCAGTTAAGCAGCGCATCCACGCCATGAAAGCTCCCCGGTTTGAGTTCGATCAGCTTGACGCGGCCATCACCGACGCGGTCGGCGCATTTTTCAGGGAAGTGAACCGGACTATCGTAACGGTCGACCATGTCAATCTTGCCCGCATCCGCGCGGAAGCGCTCGGGACGCAGGAATCTCTGATTGTTCCCGACGAAGCTTCGCCGCATCCGGCACAAACTTCAAACTCTTCTGCAACAGCGGTTTCTCCATCGCCCGCCGCGCATCGTGAACACATGGAAGCAGATGAAGCGCTCTCTCAGGACGACAGTCTGCGAAAACTTCCCTACCCTGAAAACATGGAAGCAGATGAAGCGCTCTCTCCGGACGACAGTCTGCGCGGTCTTCCCTACCCTGAACGCGCAGAAGAAGACGAACCTTCTTCTCCTTTTGTCGCTCCGGGCGTCCCTGAAGGCTGGAACGCTCTTGCTGACGCACTCAGCGGGTCCGAACTGAAGGCTCTGCAGATGCTGAGCAGCGGCGGAGCGGACATAACGGCGATTGCAGCCGAAACAGGCCTGATGCCTGAGGTCCTCGTTGATAATATCAACGAAAAATCAATGGACTTCATAGGCGACAGCATACTGGCATTTGAAGATGAAATTTCAGTTTACGCGGAATACAGGGAGATAGTGGAAAACCTGATATGGAGAGCATGACTTGGAGAACCTGATACGCAGAACCTGACATAGAGAACCTGATACGCAGAACCTGACTTGGAGAACCTGATACGCAGAACCTGACTTGGAGATTCTGATATGGAGAACCTGATATGGAAAGTATAGTACCGGCGCGCATAGCGAACACGCTTATAAACGCCCTCAAGGGCGGCGTCGTCCCGCGCATAGGCCTTGAGTACATTACAGTCGGGCGCGCTCAGGAGATATCGGCGCTGCTCCACGACATTGAGATGGTCGCAGACGGAGGCGCGTCGTTCAGGTTCATTGTCGGTAAATACGGAAGCGGAAAGAGTTTCTTGCTGCAGACTATTCGCAATTACGCGACAGCGAGCGGCTTTGCCGTTGTGGACGCGGACCTCTCTCCCGAACGGCGTTTCGCCGGCACGAAGGGCCAGGGGCTGGCTACATATAAAGAGCTCCTCAGGAACCTTTCAACGAAGACGAAGCCGGACGGAGGCGCGCTGCCGCTTATACTTGAACGGTGGATTTCAGGCATTCAAACCACAATAAAAACTCAGACCGATCTGACCGGCGACGATTTTGACAACGAAGTCGAGAAGCAGATCTTCAGCGTTGCGGGCTCGCTTGAGGAGATGGTAAACGGCTTTGAGTTCGCGAAAGCCGTCGCGGCATACTGGAGGGCATATAAAAACGACGACCCCGCGCTGAAAAGCAGCGTGCTGAGATGGTTTCGCGGCGAGTACGCCTCGCGCAGGGACGCAAAGGCGGATCTTGACATCAACTTTATCGTGACGGACGAAACCTGGTACGACTTTCTGAAGATTTTCGCCGTTTTTCTTGTGAACGCAGGATATAAGGGGCTTCTTGTACTCATTGACGAACTCGTCAATATCTTCAAGATACCGAACTCGATCACAAGGCAGAATAACTATGAGAAGATCCTCACAATATACAACGACGTCTTGCAGGGGAAAGCGCGGCATATCGGCTTTCTTATGGGCGGGACCCCTCAGTGTATAGAGGACAAATACAAGGGCGTGTTCAGTTATGAAGCTCTCAGATCGCGCCTCGCGGAAGGGCATTTCTCAGCAGAGGACATCAGGGATCTTTCTGCGCCGATAATTAGGCTGCAAATGCTGACGCAGGAGGAAATGTACGTTCTAATAGAGAAACTCCGCGACCTCCACGCACAGCTTTACAACTACTCGCCTTCGCTCGGCCACGACGACCTCATCTACTTTCTGACAGTGGAGTACAACCGCGTAGGGGCTGATACGCACATCACCCCGCGCGAGATAATCCGCGACTTCATCGAGCTAACAGGCATCCTGCACCAAAACCCGGACAGGAGCGCGGCGGACATTCTGGGCAGCAACAGCTTTGAGATGGCAAAAGGCGGCCTGAGCGATGAAGAGATACACAGTGATTTTCTGGAGTTTGAGATATAGATATGAATGTTTTTGACAGGCTTGCGCCCTTTATTCAGGACTTTATTTACCAAAACAAGTGGGATGAGCTGCGCGGTATACAGGTTGCCGCGTGCGAGGTCATTTTTGACAGCGACGACAACCTTCTTCTTTCGTCCGGAACAGCCTCCGGCAAGACGGAAGCCGCTTTTCTCCCCGTCCTCACGGAGCTGCACGATAATCCTTCAAAATCCATCGGCGTCATGTACATCTCCCCTCTCAAGGCGCTTATAAACGACCAGTTCAAACGTCTTGAACTGCTGCTGCTCGACTCAAACATCCCTGTGTACAAATGGCACGGCGACGCGTCGCAGACAAAAAAAGAGGAACTGGTTAAAAAGCCGGAAGGGCTCATCCAGATAACGCCCGAGTCGCTTGAGAGCCTTATAACGAACAGGCGCGGAGCATGCCTTCAGATGTTCTCCGACCTGCGTTATGTCATTATAGACGAAGTGCACCATTTCATGCGCGACGACAGAGGCATCCAGCTGCTTTGCGTTCTTGAGAGGCTGCAGAAGCTCACCGGCGTCATCCCCCGCCGCATCGGCCTTTCAGCGACGATGGGCGATCTGAGCCTTGCGCAGGCGTGGCTGAACACAGGCACTAACCGCGCGTGCTCCGCTCCGGTTACTGACGAAGGGAAAAAACGCATACGGCTCCATATTGAACGCTTTGTCAACTACAGCGACGACCGCGACATTGTGGAACGTGACGGCAGCGGCAACGTCGTGAATGTCAGCGCAAACGGCGACATCGGCAACCGCGAGCACTATGAGTACCTGTTCCACATGACTCTTGACAAGAAGACGATCATCTTCACGAACAGCCGCGAAGAGACGGAGCTGGTCCTAGCGAATCTGCGCGAGATCGCCCTAAAGAATAAGGCTCCGGATGTATACAGGGTTCACCATGGCAACGTTTCGGCTCTGATACGTGAAACGACTGAAGATGAGATGAAATCGGAAGACGAGAAAATCGTTACGGGCGCGACAGTTACTCTGGAACTGGGCATCGACATAGGCTCGCTGGATCAGGCTGTGCAGATAGGCGCGCCCCTCAGCGTTTCCAGCTTCGCGCAAAGGCTTGGCCGCTGCGGGCGCCGCGGTCAGACTCCTCAGCTCCTGTTCACTTTCGTCGAAGGAATAAAGATAAACTCCTCAGATACGCTCGGCCCGATCAACTGGGAGTTCCTTCGCACGATAGCGATCATCGAGCTTTATACAAAAGATCAGTGGCTTGAACCCATATATCCGCGTGACCACGCATATAATCTGCTGTACCATCAGACAATGAGCCACCTGAAGAGCAACGGCGAACTCTCGCCTGCGGCGCTGGCCTCGTCCGTGCTGACACTCGGGTGCTTTGAGCATATTTCGCAGGATGATTACCGCCGCCTTCTGAATCATCTTATAGGCACTGAACAGCTTGAGCTCACTGAACGCGGCGGGGTGATCATCGGGAGAGAGGGCGAGAAAGTAACAGGCAGCCACAAGTTTCTGACTGTCTTCATAACACCTGAGTACCTGCTTGTGAAAGACGAGAACCGCACTATCGGAACAGTCGATAAAGTCTATCCTGTCGGTACCAGGTTTGCTCTTGCCGGTCTGACCTGGGAGACTGTCGACGTCAATGAAAAGTCAAAGGTCATCTTCGTGAAGCGGGTCCCCGGCATTTCCGTAGTCGACTGGGACGTGGAGTTTGACGTCGACCTGCACACTGTGCTCGTGCAGAAGATAAGAAGCATCCTGACGTCGAATGAGACATATCCGTATCTGAGTCAGCGATGCGCCGAAAGGCTTGAGGAAATACGGTACATAGCAAGAAACAGCGGCATTACGGAAAACCTTGTGACGCCGCTGTCGGACAAGAAGTACGCCGTGTTCCCCTGGGTCGGGACGCGCCAGCTCTTTACGCTTCACTATGCGCTGCTTCAGAGGAAAATAAAGAACAGGCTTCTGTGGATCACAAGCTTGTATCTTGAGGTGATATATGACGGCTCCGCAGGAGAGCTTGAGCGCATTATATACGATATCATTCGCTCCGGCCTTGACTTGTACAGCCTGCCCCTTCCTGAAAACGCGCAGGTCCGGGGGAAGTACAACGAGTACATTCCGCAGGACCTGCTTCGTAAGCAATTTGTCGAGGACTATCTTGATTTTGAGGGGCTGCGCGCAGAACTAGGCTGACGGTCAGTGCTTATAGAACTGATGACCGTACTCGTAGACTTCCCTCTGCAGGACTTCATTAAGATGCTGCGTCCTCTTATCATCAGTGGAACCCGGCGTGAACGCGCCGGCGAACATATAACCGCCGTTCGGCGCGTAGGTGTCGATTGCTGTGCGCACGGACTCCCTGATCTCGTCATCCGTGACGTCGGGGCTCAGCAGGCGCCCGCGGCCTTCCCAGCCGCCGCCGATGACAAGGCTTCTCCCGAACTTTTTCTGGATCTCAAGAATATCGTTGCTGAGCTGAACCGGTTCCCACGAAGACACGCCGATCCTTGTGAGGTCATTGAAGAGCACTCCGCTTTTCCCGCAGTTGTGGAAGTTTATCGGTATACCGCGGTTTCTGCCCAAGCGTGCGAAATCATCGTAATACGGCAGGAACATCTCCCTGAACATATCCGGCGACATAAACGGAGCGCGCTCCGACGCTGTGTCGTCGCCAAGTGAAAGCACATCAGGTTTGACATAATCGATGTATTTTTTTGCTATTTCGAGATAAAATTTGTGAAGATAGTCAAACAGAGCCATGACTTCATCCGGTTCTTCAAACATCGCTATCAGGCCTTCGTTAAAGCCCATAAAAGACATGAGCTGCAGGAAGTATCCTCCGCCGGGGCCGTAATACAGCGCTACATTATCCCGGCTGTAGGGAAGTTTTTCCATGTCCTCTTTTGCGACCTTCTCCCAATCGACGTCAGATATGTCGGGCGCCTTGATAATATCGCGCCACTGCCTGATGTCCTTGAGGATGAAGTTACCGGGTTCCGGCAGCGCAAAGCCTCCGACCGCTTCGACAGATACGCACTTGACCCCCCAGATGTCTTTGAAGCCCTGGCCCTGGACCATGCCCCGCGCTCTGCCGCCCATGAGGTAACTGTTCATCACGCTCATGTTCGGCGGATCTTCTTCCACACCGGGATGCGGCCCGTAATAGGAATATGATGGCACCCATTCGGGAATATCGCCGTAAAGCAGCCTCAGCAGGTTTTCTTTCGGTGTAAGATGCGTCATAATAGTCTCCTTTCATTTCCGCTGTGTTTATGTTATAATAATTGCTGCGCATTTATTATATGCTTGATTTTAGTCCTTTCGCTCCTCGCTTCGCGAGAACCGCGAAAGATGACATACTGTATCATATCCGCCATGCAGATTATGATACAGTATAACCCACGTCGTTAAGGCTTTCAAGCAATTTTGCGTCTGTTTCGCATAATATATGGAAAGATTTAATATAAAAGGCTTTGCCTTTCAACCTGGTTTTGGTCTTTTCCGACATATCCGGACGCCGGATGCCGGTTAACCCGGGCAGGACCCGATTCCCGAAAAGAGGAAAGAGAGTAAGAATATGAAAGTAATGATTACATCCGACAGCACCTGCGACCTGCCGCCAGATCTTATCAGCCGCTATAATATCGGTATCGCTCCTCTCTTGATAATAATGGATGAAAAGCCGTATAAGGACGGCGTCGAAATCACCGCAGCCGACGTATTCAAGTATGTTGAAAGCGGCGCGGGGATGACCCGTACCAGCGCCCTGAATGTCGCCGATTATCACGAGTATTTTGCAAATTGGCGTAAAGAGTGCGACGCACTTATCCATTTCAATATCAGCAGCTCATTTTCCTCATGCTTCCACACAGCTCAAATGGCGGCTCAGGAGCTTGACAATGTTTATGTCGTCGACTCAATGAACCTTTCAACGGGAAGCGGTCAGGTTGTACTTGACGCTGCTATTATGGCTCAAAACGGCATGCCGCCCGATCAAATATTAAGCGAGCTGGAGCGGCTTATTCCGCGTGTCGAAGCAAGCTTTATTATTGGAACTATAAAGTATCTGTATCTCGGAGGGCGCTGCTCCGGCCTTGCGGCGCTTGGGGCCAACCTGCTCAAGCTGAATCCATGCATCGAGGTGGTCGGCGGGAAAATGAACGTGGGTAAGAAATACCGCGGGAGTTTCGACAAGGTCATCATGCAGTATGTGACAGACAGGCTGTCAGGAAGAGCAGACATTGACAGGAGGCGCGCCTTCATTACATTTCCGCCGAGTCTGCCGGATGATATGGTAAGGAGCTTGGAAGAAAAGGTAAAGTCGCTGTGTGAGTTTGAGGAAGTGATCGTTTGTCCCGCAGGCTGTGTTATCTCGAATCACTGCGGCCCCACATGCATAGGCGTGCTGTTTTACAGGAAGTAAAGTGTATCTATGGTAAGTTCACCATTTGAAAGGGCGGCATAACAGCCGCCCTTTACGTATTATGTTGGTTTAGTATGGTGATTTTTCTATGCTTACCTCTTCATGCTGATTTCTTTATGCTGATTTCTTTACTCGGCAAAATCCGAGTTAATAAGCTCGCATAACGTGTCGACTGCTTCAACTTCATCTGATCCGTCGGCAATAATGCTGATTGTCGCGTCTTTCGCGACGCCAAGTGATAACACTCCCAACAGACTTTTGGCATTGACTCTGCGTTCATCTTTCTCTATCCATATGCTGCTCTTGAATGTATTGGCTTTTTGGATCAGAAACGTGGCTGGTCTTGCGTGAAGGCCGACCTGTTTTGTAATAGTCGCCTTTTTCTCGTACATTGGCGTTCCTCCTAATCAGGGCAATCTGTGCAGCAACCGGCTGAGTGTTCCGCCCCGTTTGCTTAATGGACAGTAAAGCGGCTGAATTATCCGATAGCTCCCTTTCTGCCCCTGCTTACTTTACCAAAAGCAAGCCCTAACGTCAATAGTAATATTAACTACAACTCAATAATGGTCACGCCGTCTTCTCCTTCTCCGAACCGCCCCAGACGGAATGACTTCACCCGATGCTCCCGCCTCAAGTTCTGCTGGACCGCCTGTCTCAGCGCGCCGGTGCCTTTACCATGGATCACGGTCACGACGTTGAGGTTCGCCATCCGCGCGTTGTCGAGGAACCGCTCAAATACGGGGATCGCCTCGTCGACCTGCATGCCCCGCAGATCAAGCTCCGGCTTTGCGGAAATGTCGCGCAGCTGCGCTTCACCCGCCGCTATCTGCTTCTTGATTTCCTGAGGCGTCTCGCTCTCAAGCAATATTACTTCGTTTTCACGGGCGGTCACCTTCATTATTCCCGCCTGAAGCGACAGGACTCCGTCGCGGCTGACGGATATGACCTCGGCGTCTTTCCCGATCCCGCGCAGCTTGACCCTGTCTCCCGGTATGAGTTTACGTTGCGGAGGCGCCCCCTCGCCGGGCTCTTCGCCGGTGAAAGACTGTTCCGCTACATTTAGCCTGCGAAATATACCGGCTTTATCCTCATTGATCTTCTTCCAGTCGCTTTCGCCGGCGGTATTACTTGCCGCAGTTTTCTGCATTTCCCTTAGCTGCGCCATGACGGATTCGGCTGTGTCTCTTGCGTCTCTCAGGATCTTTTCCGCCTCCCGCCGTGCGCTTTGAGCAGCATTGTCGTGCGCGCGCTCCAGTCTGAGCTTATACTCCTCAGCACTTCTTCTGTCTTCATCCGCTTCCCGAAGCAGTCTTCGAACCTCGATCTGCTCGTCCTGCAGCGTTACGCGCGCTGTCTCAAGATTCGCGACAGCGTCCTCAAATGCGATGTTGTCGGTGTTTACGCGGTTTCTTGCATCTTCCACGATCGTCTCCGGCAAGCCAAGACGCTGCGATATTGCGAAAGCGTTCGACTTCCCGGGCGTCCCGATGCTCAGCTTATATGTCGGCCTCAGCGATTCAACATCGAACTCGCAGGATGCATTCATGACTCCGGGTGTAGTCAGCGCGAATATTTTGAGCTCCGCATAGTGCGTTGTCGCAGCTATGAGCGCGCCTTTTCTCCGAGCGAACTCGATGATCGCCACTGCAAGAGCCGCGCCTTCCACGGGATCGGTGCCGGCGCCGAGTTCGTCGAACAGCAGTAACGATTTCCCATGGCAGCTATCAAGTATGTCAACGATGTTCCTCATATGGGAAGAAAATGTCGAGAGGCTTTGCTCGATGGACTGTTCGTCGCCAATATCCGCAAGGATCATATCAAACACCGGAATCGCGCTTCCTTCGGATACCGGAAGGTGCAGCCCGCACTGAGCCATAGCGCACATGAGCCCCAGCGTCTTCAGCGTCACTGTCTTCCCGCCTGTGTTCGGGCCTGTTATGACAAGCGTGTCAAACCCTTCGCCAAGAGTTATGTCAACCGGCACCGCGGTAGCTTTATCGAGCAACGGATGCCGCGCTTTTATAAGCTTAACACGCATGTCATCTGACAGTTCCGGCGCTGACGCGTTCATCCTGACCGACAATTTCGCCCTTGCAAAAATCACGTCAATGGCAACCAGAATCTCAAAATCGCTGAGTATATCCTCCGCGCTGTCCGACACCTCCGCCGAAAGTTCGATCAGTATGCGCTCTATCTCCTGCTTTTCTTTAGCGGCAAGCTCCCTCAGTTCGTTATTTATCTGGACCGCGGCCATCGGCTCGATGAAGAGCGTCGCGCCGGACGACGAGATTTCGTGTACAAGTCCCGGTACGACGGATTTGTGTTCTGCTTTCACAGGTACAACATACCTGCCGTTCTTCATAGTAATGATGGTCTCTTGCAACGCTTTTGAATACGCAGGCGATGTGATGACCTTGTTCAGAGCCTGTCTGACCCTGTCGCTTGCCAGGCGCATATGTCGTCTTATGTCGTAAAGCTCGCTGCTTGCGGTATCGGCGATCTCATCTTCTGCAACGATAGCGGAAGATATTTTGCTTTCAAGGTACTTGTTTGCCCTTAACGACGTGAACAGATAATCGATCGAGGACGCGCTGAAGTCACGGTCGCCGGAAGAGTACGCTATCGCTGCGCCGGCAGTGCGGAGAAGCCCCGCGACGTCAAGGAGTTCTCTTGTGTTCAGCATGCCGCCCATTACCGCGCGCCTGACAGCGTCATTTATGTCTCTGACGCCTGACAAGGGAGGGTTGCCTTTCACGGAAACCATAGTCCTTGCGTCGGACGCCTCTTCGAGCCTGCTCCTTACGGTATACATTTCATGCGCCGGCGTCAGATTACGCGCCTTTTCCTTTGCTGTAAGGCTTACAGCTTCCGCGGCAAGCATTTCCAGTATTGACGGCAGCTCTATTGTCCTGAGTGATTTTTCGATCATTAAGCAGATTCTCCATCCGGTTCTCAAAAGATTCCGGCAATTGTGCAGGCATCCTGTTCAAGCATCTTGTTCAGGCATCCTGTTCAGGCACACTGTTCAGGCGCACTGTTCAGGTACCTTGTTCAGGCATCCTGTGCAGGCGCCCTGTTCAAGCATCTTGCTCAGGCGCCCTGCACAGCTAAAGTTTTTTGTAGTAGTCCAGCGTGCGGAAACTCCTGTCAAGCTGAGTGAGCAGGTATTTTTCCATCGCTGCGTACAGCTCGCGAACAGCGTCTTCACCAAGAGAAAACGAGAAAATCTTCTTCAGGTCACAGTTCAGTACATACCTTGCCGCAGTCAATGCGCCGCGGCTTAACCCCGAAAGATCGTCCTGCAGAAGTCCGGCTGCGCGTTGTGCGCGAGAGGAGGGCGCGCCCGCGTTTTCGCTTACGATCCCGCTGCCTGTTATATGGCTTGCGCAGTATATATTACCCGCCGCTGCGTCCAGATATACGTTATCCGGATCCTCGCTGCCGCACTGGGCGCAGTGGGATAGCAGCGGCGCAAGTCCCGCAAGCGCCATGATGCGCAGTTCGAACGCAGGCTTCACTATGTCTCGCGGCTTTATAGCTTCGCTGAGCGCAAATAAAGCGTTCAGCAACAGCCGGAGAAGGTCCGGATTCGGACTGTCCTCATCAGACAAGGCTTCCGTAAGCTCCGCGAAGTATGACCCGGCAGCAAGCAAAGCTACGTCGCGCCTGAGGCCTTGAAACTGCTCGATACTTCGCGCCTCCGTCAACGTCCATCTGTCCCTGCCGGAAAACAAGGTCATCTCGGAAAACACAAGAAGCTGCGCTGAAGCTGCAAGCGCGCTGTTTTTGCGCATAGCCCCGCGCGCAGATACAGTCAGTTTTCCCTCAGTCGCAGTCAGAACAGTCAGTATCTTGCTTGAGTCCTTATATGCCGTTTCACGCAGCACTATGCCGGAAGTGTCAACATACATTCCGCCTGTCACTTACCTCCGCCGGAAATATAACCCAGATTCCTTATCATCGACTGGCTGTCCCGCCAGTTTACCTTTACCTTGACCCATGTCTGAAGGTTTACTTTCGCTCCCATAAACCGTTCAATGTCCACTCTCGCCATGCTGCCGATCCTTTTCAGCATTGCTCCGTTCTTCCCGATTATCATCCCTTTATGACTTGCCTTTTCACAGTATATCGTCGCTTCGACGTCAATTATGCAGTCGCCGTCAAACTCCTCGCCCGCCTGCGCCGCTTCGCGCCCTGCGTCAGTCTGAAGCGGCTCGCATTCCGAAGCAGTCAGTCGCGGCTCATCTTCCTCGCCCGCCTGCGCCGTCTCTCGCTCCTCGCCCGCCTGCGCCGTCTCTCGCTCGGAAAACCGTGTGATCTCTACCGCTGTGCCGTGAGGTATTTCCTTGTCGAGGCAGATAAGAAGCTTCTCCCGGATAATCTCAGCGACTATCTGTTTCTCCGGCTGATCTGTCGTAACTCCTTCCGGGAACAGCATCGGCCCTTCCTGCGCATACCGGTCCAAAACCTCCAGAAGCTGGGGTATTCCATCACCGGTTTTTCCCGATACCGGCACGATCGCACCGAAGCCGAAGCGCTGCGAGTATCGCTCGATCACAGGAAGCACAAGGCCGGGGCTGATCGTATCAATTTTGTTGATAATGAGTACAGCAGGCACGCCCGACGCTTCAATGTGCCCGATCAACATCTCTTCCTGCGTGCCAATACTGTCAACAGGTTCGACGACAAGCGCCGCAACGTCGACGTCGGCAACACTTTCCCTGATCACGCCCACCATATAATCCCCAAGTCGCGTCCGCGCCTTGTGGAAGCCCGGCGTATCGAGCAGGATCATCTGCGTGTCGCAGTACTTGAACACTCCGAATATCCTGTTTCTCGTGGTCTGCGGTTTCGGTGATACTATTGCGACTTTTTCCCCTGTCAGAAGATTCGTTAATGTGGACTTCCCGACATTTGGCCTGCCGACCACTGCTATCATCGCGGTTTTTACTACCATTCACTCTCCTGCTCTTCAATACTTCTCATTATTTCCTTTTCGCGGGTACGCATCCGTTTCTTTTGCTCAGCTTCGTCAATGTGGTCGTAACCCAGCAGATGAAGCACACTGTGAACTGTCAGATATGCGGTCTCGTACTGCGTTGAATGCCCGAAGCGCCCGGCTTGTTCTATCACGCGTTCCGCCGACATCACAATGTCTCCCAACTGAAGCACGCCTGTGTTCGGATCCGCAAGCGCGCTGAAAGAACCTGCTTCGCCGCCCTTGCCGGGCAGTCCCGCGTTACCGCTCTCTCGCTTGCTTCGCGTAACGCCCGCCGGTTCCTGCACTTCCGCAGGAACAATATCATGCATCGGAAACGAGAGCACGTCAGTCGGAGAGTCTGTATTGCGGAACTCGCTGTTCAATGCGCGAATACCTTCGTCGTTCGTAACGAGCACGCTGACCTCGAACGGGACGTCGACTCCTTCGCAGCGAGCCGCTGCTCGTATACAGCGCTTTATCAGGGGAATAGATAGCCTGTCTCCTCTGCTCACACCGCTGTGCCGCGCATATACAACTTCGTTCTTTACGTTGCTCACGGCTGTTTTCCGCCGCGCCCCTGCGCCTTTTTCCGCACTGCGGCGCCTGTCGTTCTTTCAGGCTGCCGGACCGGCGGTTTCTTTTCGCGCTTTTCATACGCTGCGATTATCTTTGAGACCAGCTCGTGACGCACTACATCAGAAACAGTAAGCGAGCATATCGCGATGTCAGGTATTCCCTCAAGGACTCTCATAGCGTCGCGCAGCCCGCTTGTCTTATCGGGCGGCAGATCTATCTGCGTGATGTCGCCTGTTATTACGACTTTTGACCCGAAGCCGAGCCGGGTCAGGAACATTTTCATCTGCTCGCGCGAAGTGTTCTGCGCCTCGTCAAGTATTATAAACGAGTCGTCGAGAGTCCTGCCGCGCATGTATGCAAGCGGCGCGACCTCGATATTTCCCCTCTCGAGGTACTTATTATATGTCTCAGCCCCAAGAAGCTCAAACAGCGCGTCGTATAAGGGGCGCAAATACGGGTCTACTTTACTTTGCAGATCCCCGGGCAGAAACCCGAGTCTCTCGCCTGCTTCGACCGCCGGCCTTGTCAGGATGATCCTGTTGACGGATTTCCCACGGAACGCCGAAACCGCAGCAGCTACCGCAAGGTATGTTTTTCCCGTGCCGGCAGGTCCGATCGCCAGAGTAACTGTGTTGTTTTGGATAGCGTCCACATACTTCTTCTGCCCAAGCGTCTTTGCCTTGATCGGCTTCCCCTTTGCCGATATGCAAATAACGTCGCGCGTGATCTCGCTGACTTTATCGTCCTGGCCTTCCTTCACGAGCCCGATGATGTACCTGACGCTCCTCGCGTCAATACTTTCGCCCTTTGACGCAAGCGTGAGCAAGCCGGATATAGCGCGCCCCGCGCAGTCTACATCCTCTTCGCTGCCGCTGATGTTAAGCTCGGAGTTACGGTCCACGATCTTAACGTCCAGTTCGTTTTCTATCAGTCTAAGGTTCTCGTCAAACGAGCCGAACACGCTTATAATGTTCTCAAGCCTGTCAACGCTCATACTTTTTTCCGCCATGTCTGTCTCCTGTATCAAGAATATATCAAGATCGCTTTAAAAAGGCAGCCTTCAGGACGCCTTTGCAAGCGGCCTGTCACATATTACGACTGTGCCTTGCTTCAGTGCGCTATGCTATCACAAACGTTTTGAATTGTCTACCGCTTGACAGTTTTGCCCAAGGCTCATAGGGATAAGCGTTACACTTCAGAGGGGTATCCGGGAGACTGCCTTTTTTGAGGCTGGTTGCGAAGCAGGAGGCGGTAGCCACTGCTCATATACCCCGGAACATTCGTAGAAGCCTCAAAAAAGCATCTCCCGGATACCCCTCTGAAGTGTAACGGATAAGTTCTTGACCAGTTCCTCATCCGGAGACGCCGCGATCGTTTTATAGTTTGTATAAATCACCATTCCCGGTCTGCCTCCCGGCGGCTTCTTAACGTTCCCGGCAAACGTGTAGTCTACGGCGACTTTTCCGCCTGCGCGCGCAGCGGAGTAATAAGCTGCAATTGCGGCTGCTTCCCGCAGTGAGACTTCGTCCGGGGCTTTGCCCCTGCATGAAATTATCACATGCGATCCGTGGATTTTCTGAGCATGCAGCCACACGTCCGACTTCAGAGCAGTCTTCAGCGTCAGCGTGTCGTTTTGAACATTGCTTTTTCCCGCTGTGATTTCCAATCCTGATGAAGAGATAAAGCGCATTGGCGTCGCCGCAGCCTTTTTCTCCTTTCCCTTCCTGCTTCCCTTGATGTAGCCTGTCTGTTCAAGTTCGGCTCGGATCTCATTGAGATCGCGTTCGCCTTCCGCGCGATCGATCTCGCTGAGTACGCTCCCAAGATACTCAAGTTCTGCCTCTCCGAGCCTTATTTGCTCCGAGAGATACTTCTCCGCGTTCTTAGCCTTTGTGTACTCCTTGTAGTACTTCGCTGCATTCTGCTGCGCGTTCTTCCGGGAGTCAAGCGCGATGCTTCGCGTCGCTCCCTCTTCAGCGTAATAATCGCTTGCGATCAGCACGCTGTCGCCCCTTCCTACCAGATGCATGTTCGCCATAATAAGGTCTGCGCATATTCGCAGGTCTTCCCGTTCACGAGCCTTCTTTATCTCTTCACTCTGCGAAGCGAGCTTGCGGGCAAGCCTGCCCTGCGCTGACGAAACCATTTTGAGCATTGCCGAAGCGCGCTGCCGCAATCTCGCCCGCTGCGCGGTAAGCGTGCAGAAGTTGTCGAGCATTTCGGAGAAGCTCTCTTCCCTGACCTGTCTGAGCGAGTTTTCATATTGCATTATCCTGATGAATGAAAAATCAAAAGGAGAGCTTTCACTGCCAATGAGGATCCACGGCTCGCACTCTAACGAGCGTACGGCAGCCATCAACGCAAAAAACTCTCTTCTGAGCGCAGCGCCTCCGTCCGTTATTTCGTCGATTCGCATGTCCGTAGTTCCGTACGCTCGCCATGACAACTCCCTGCATATGAGCGGCGAGAGCGCTGTGAACGCCGACAGAAGCCACTTATCCGCTGTTGCTTCGCCGGTCGTTCCGCTTCGCTTCTCAGAGTTTGCCGGATAGAGCTCCCGCCAGATCAACTCATCGACTTCATACGGGTCGCGTTTTCCCGTCTGAGGGAGCGGGGCGCGGTACAGCATACCCGGCAAAACAGAGCGTTTGTCCGAAAGATCGCCGCCGATCCGCCTGATGCAGTCGATTATTCTTTCCGAGTCAGCAAGGATTATATTAGAAATGCGGCCGATCAACTCTATAATGAGCCTTTTTTCAGCAAGTATACCCAATGCGTCGGGCGCTTGCAGGGTAAACACGACCACCCTCTCAGCCTGAGGCTGCGTTACTGCGGTTATCCTTGCGCCTGTCAGGTGTTTGCGCAGCAGCATGCAAAACATAGGCGGCGACAATGGGTTTTCGAACTGATGCTCTGTGATGTGCACCCGCGCGTCGCTGCTCCCTGCTGACAATAACAGGCGGCACGGCTCGCCGGCGCCCCTGAGCGTGAGTACTATGACGTCGCGCTCGGGCTGCTGTACCTTGTCGATCTTCATACCGACCACCCTGCCGGCAAGCTCTTCTCTCACTGCTGCCAGGCATAATGCGTCCAGCGGCATTGCGCTATCTTCCTCTCTCTTGTAAAACTGATTTCGATACGACTATTTCAAACAGCTCGCCTGCGCGCGCGGTTTCTCCGCTGAGATACAAGTATCCGAACAGCGCTTCTATCCCCGTCGCCGTGTGATATTCTTCATAAGACGAACTCTGCGGAACGGCGTTCACATGCGCGTTCCGTCCGCGTTTGAAAACCGCAAGTTCCTCTTCATTCAGTTCAGGCAGAATACGCGCGGCAGCCTCAGCCTGAGACCTCGCGGATACGAAAGAAACAGTCTCGTTGTGAAGACGCTTTGAGGTCGAAACGCCCCTCATACACAGCCATGTTCTCACCATCAACTCAAAAACGGCGTCGCCGATGTGCGCAAGGCCCAGTACAGACATCGATTTCAAATCTTCGCTCATGTTCGGCCTCAGATAATCGATCATAAAGCAACCCTCCTCAAGCAACCCTCCTCCGGAACTTGAAATGCTCCGGAACATGAAATGGGCGGCATAAACGTTTTGAAACGCTCAAGCCGCCCGCGGATTCAATCAGGACTCATCACTTCGAGTTGAATATCTTGAAAATCGTGTCGAAAGGGTCTTCTTCCTGTTGTTGTATCACAGGCGGCGGCGCAATCTCCGCAACTACCGGCTTAACTTCCGGAATTATCTTTTCCTTCTTTTCTACAGTCTCGGGAATAATTACAGGTTTGACTTCCTTTTCCACAGGACGTGCGGGCATGTCGCTGAATCTGGTAGCTATGACAATAACGCGCATCTCGTCCTTCATATCCTCGTCAAATGTCGCGCCAAATATAATGTTCGCATCCGGATGCGCGGCTTCCTGAACAAGGCTGGCCGCGGCTTCTATGTCGTCAAGCCCAATATCGAGCGATCCGGTAATATTGACAAGGACGCCCTGAGCTCCGTCGATTGAAGTTTCCATCAACGGGCTTGTGACTGCAGCGCGGGCGGCTTCCACTGCTTTCGCTTTACCTTCCGCGTGTCCTACGCCCATATGCGCGAAACCCGCGTCTTTCATTATTGCCGTTACGTCGGCGAAATCGAGATTGATAAAACCTGTATTCTTAATCAGTTCGGAGATACTCACAACCGCCTGGTGCAGTACGCTGTCAGCTATTTCGAACGCGTTTGCGAACGTAAGCTTTTCTTCAGCCACCGCTTTGAGCCTGTCATTCGGAATGACAAGCAGAGAGTCAACTTTGCCAAGGAGGTTCCTTATGCCCTCGTCCGCCTGTTCCATTCTGCGCTTGCCTTCGAAACTGAAAGGCTTGGTAACTACGCCGACTGTAAGCGCCCCGGCTTCCCTCGCTATGTCGGCAACAACAGGTGAAGCGCCTGTACCGGTGCCTCCGCCCATGCCCGCCGCAAGAAACACCATGTCCGTGTTCTCGATCGACTTTGCGATGTTATTCCGGCTTTCTTCTGCGGCTTTTTTTCCGATCTCCGGATTAGAGCCTGCTCCCTGCCCCATTGTCAGCTTTTCGCCTATCTGGATTTTCGCATCCGCATCTGAATTCGCAAGCGCGGGTTTATCCGTATTTATTGCCACAAACTCAACGCCCTGAGTCTCGTCGGCGACCATCCTGTTTACAACGTTGTTTCCTGCGCCGCCAATGCCGACGACTTTGATCACCACAACATTGTCAGGACCGCTTTCCAATGAAACCGCCATACTCTGATCCTCCCATACTAAATTCATACATAATCATCGGCTTCCCGCTGAAGCCGCCGCATTAGGGTTTAAGCCTGTCTTTCAAATCAATGCCCGGTTCACTTACGTTACTTGCTTCGGTTTTAGGTATGATACCGGAAAACGTACTTCTCCGGTTATCTGCATAGTGGGGTGAAAAGTTGTAATATTCGCATATTATCCTTTATTTTATCCTCATTTTCTTCTCAGGTCAATAGTTTAGCAGTTTTTTTTACTTCAGACTCGTATTCAGTTGTTACTATTCAGTGCCTCGGTGAGGTCGTTGCGATCACGTTCCGAAAAGCGGAGGCATGGATGCCGGAGCGCGTGAGTATGCGCATGGATGCGCATTCCAATGCGCCGGAACGGCGCTATGCGAAAAGGAACGTGATGTAACGGCCGAACTAAGGTGGCACTGAATAGTAACTATTCAGTTGTTACTGTTGCCTCGGTGAGGTCGTTGCCAGGCTACCTGTCCGGCTCCCATCTCCATGGACGATGCGACATGTTGAACACTCCGTCCTTATCTCCCGGTGACAGTTCTTCTATCTCCGCTATCCTTCCCGGAAGCCCTGCGAGTTTATCAACGATTTCCTCGTGGCTCCCCAACAGGACTTTTCTGCCGAGGCAGTCGATGCTTATGTTTGAGATACTTGTAATATCAAGATACGTCACATCTCCTGACAAACCTGCATCCTCAATTGCCGACAGGATCTGGACCATATACTTCAGCTTAGACTCATCGTCAGCGCCGACCTTCAGGACGCTCCCGGCAATAGCTTCGGTCACCGATAATCCCCTGATTTCGATCAACCCCTGTTGAGCCTCGTCAGTGAGTCGCAGGACTTTTCCCGCCGAGTCAGTGACTGCAGTTCTTTTTCCGGCGCTAACCGCCGCAATCGGCACGCTTTCTCTTACTTCGATGATTATCGTATCAGGCATTGACCGGGAGACTTCCACGAGGCTTATATATGGCAGTTCCCTGTATATTCTCTGCTTCACGCTTACCGTATCGACAAGGATAATGTTCTCACCCGGAGCGATCCCGGCGGCGGTAATAATCTCCGCGCGCGAGTATCTTGAAGTACCTTCGACCTCGATCCTGATGATTTTCATGAACGCGCTTGACCCGTAAACCATTAGAAATATTACGAGGAGCGCTGCAATAGGAATATAGACGGCTGCGCTCGTACTTCTGCGTCTCTTTCTCCTGCCATCCATATTTTGCGCCCCCCTTTCCTGCGCGGGCTACCTCCCCGCGCCTTATTATTCAATACTTTCAGACCGCTTTACTAATACTGTCGAAGACTTTGTCAACAATTATCGACTCCGCGTTATCTGCTGACAACATCTCAAGCGAACCGGACATCGCATTCAGTTTTTCTTTGTCTTCGAGCAGAGAAGTGACTGTCCTGTATAGCGACTCGCCTGTGCAATCCTTTTCCGCTAGCACTACCGCTGCGCCTGCCCTCTGTAAATAACCGGAATTCTTGACCTGCTGATTGTTTGTGACATACGGAGACGGAACAAGTACTGCCGGCTTTCGCATCGCAGTGAGCTCCGCAAGCGTCGAGCCGCCTGCCCTGCACAACACGAGATCTGCGTTCGCCATAAGCGTCGGCATGTCGTCGATGTACTCCCTTATCTCTATCCCGGGAGGCAGGCCTCCGGCGTTTCCGTACTGACTCGCGCGTTCTGTTATTTTAACTGCGCTGCCTTTTTTTCCCGCAGCGTGGATATGATCGAAACTGCCCTCGCGGATATTGAGTTTAATGAAGTCGACCATGAGCTCGTTCATGAGCTCCGCGCCGAGCGACCCCCAGAAGGACACTACGAGCGGTTTTCTGTTTGGAGTCTTTCCCTGCTGCTCCTGCTCTTTGGGCTTATCAAATCCTGTCTGCGCTCTGCTGATACCATCTATTGGTTTATCAGCTTGTCTTGCAGATTTAAAGCCGCTCATAACAGGCGTTCCGGTGAAGAGTACGCGCTCAGGCGATCTGTACATATGCTCCAGTTCCGGGAATGCGGTAAACACATTTTTGACGATCGTACTGAGCAGCTTTGTCGTCAGGCCGGGCTCAGCGTTCGACTCATGTATAAACGCCGGAATGTGAAAGGAGGACGCTTTCTTTAAGACGGGGTAGCATATATATCCTCCGGTGCCTATCACGGCGTCCGGGCAGAATTCCCTGATGATTCTTCCGGCTTCCCTGCTGCCCGTTATAAGGTTCTTCACCGCTCCGGCATTCTTCGCCAGATTTTTCGGAGTCAGAGAGCGCTGTAATCCACTCATTTTGATATTTACGAGTTCGTAACCTGCCTGCGGTATCAGCCTGTTCTCAATTTCTCTGCCAGCTCCGATAAAAAGCAGCCCGGCCCCGGCTTCCCTTCTGCGGATTTCAGACGCGATTGCCAGCGCGGGATTGACATGTCCTGCTGTTCCGCTGCACGCAAACAAGAAATTCATAATTATAGATCCCATTTCCTTATTGGAAGCTTGGCCCGGTCCTGTGAAGCCGGACTCCGACGGTAATTTATGCCGGATGAGTCCGGCGCCTCCTGCGGAGACACAAGCTCCTAGACCGGTTTGAATGACTTGTCATTCAAACTCCGCTCTCCTAAGGTCCGGCGGTTCTGACCGACGTTGCTTCTGTTGCCCCGGACTCGGGTATGTTGCGTGAGACTGAGAGGATTATCCCCATCTGAAACAGCTGGAGCCACAATGCGGTCCCGCCGTAGCTGAAAAACGGCAGTGATATACCTGTGGCGGGCAGCAGGTTCGTAACAACGGCAACATTTAAGAACACCTGGATCGCAAGCAGGCTGGTAATGCCTGTCGTTATCAGCGAACTGTACTTGTCCCTTGCGTGGAGCGCAAGCCAGAACCCGCGGATTATTAACAGCGCGAACAGGGCAAGTATCAGCAGCGCGCCAATATATCCAAGTTCTTCGCAGACGATCGCGAATATGTAGTCATTGTGCTCTTCCGGAAGATAGAGGTACTTCTGCCTGCTCTTTCCAAGACCCTGTCCGAATGCGCCTCCTGAACCCACCGCAAATAACGACTGCCTTATCTGAAGCCCGTCGCCCAGAGGATCCGCGTCAGGATTAAGCCACGCGCTGATTCGCTTACCGGCGTACCCGAACCCGGCTGCTTTTTCCTGCACCATTTCCGAGAGTGTGACTTCATGCCCCTCTTCGCTATCGCTTCGCGCGCGGAAATACGAGTAGAGCAGAAGCCCCGCGGCAATTACGATGACCAGACCGGCAATCGCAAACCAGCGAAGCTGCGTCCCGCCCGCAAACATCATTATTGCTGTGAGCGCGCATACGATAACGATTGCGGAGAGATGCGGCTCGAGCCCAAGTAAAACGACAATAATCACAGTCAGCGATATAAACGGGAGCACGCCTGATTTGAACGTCTTCATCTTTTTTCCGAACTTACATGACATCTGTGCGAATATTATTACTAATGCGAGTTTTGCAATTTCCGAAGGTTGAAAAGTAAAGGAGTTAACTCCCTTGCCGACGCTGATCCACCGTTTTGCGCCGTTTACTCTGATACCGATCTTCAAAACCGCGATGAGTAAAAGTACGGAAAACACGAACAGTCCCAGCGAAAAACGCGATAACATCCTGATTTTGATCCTGGATGCAAGTAACATGATCGCAACGCCGCTTATCGCGAAAACAAGCTGCCTGGTGAACAGCATCATCGGCTGCCCTGTCGTATAGTAGGCGCGCGCGTAACTGGCTGAGAAAACCATGATTACTCCGAATACCAGTATAAGCAGCGTCAGCATTAGAAACGGCAAGTCGAACCCGTTGCCCGCGTTGTCCATGATAATGTATTCTTTTGTAAGCGCGCGGTTTTTCCAAGACGGCATTCCGCTTGCGCGCGCGGGCTCATGCCCGGTCTCCGCCTGCTCCGCCGCTTCCGCGTTCGTATCCACTTCGTCGTTCAACTTCCCGCTATCCATTTCAATATCCAATCCGTTAAACTTTGTGTTTGGTTTTGTTAGCTCCTGATGTTTGCTCCGAAAAATGATATCACTGCAAAAGCTGCGGATACCGCTGTGTACACCGCGAACAGTTTGTACTCGCTCCAACCGCACATCTCAAAATGATGATGCAGCGGCGCCATTTTGAAAACGCGTTTTCCATGCGTAAGTTTAAAATATGTCACCTGAATTATGTCAGACAGTGTCTCTATCAGAAACACGACCCCTATTGGGACAAGGATCAGAGGTATATCCAACGCGAAAGCCATTGCGCATATCGCGCCTCCCAGAAACAGCGAGCCCGTGTCGCCCATAAATATTTTCGCGGGATGAAAGTTGAAAAACAAGAAAGCGACCAGGCCTCCTGCAAGCGCGGATGCGAATACCCCCTGCGCAGCGAAACCATATGCCGCGGCAATCGCTGCAAAACTCACGCATATCGGGATCGAAACCCCTGACGCCAGCCCGTCTATCCCATCCGTAATGTTGACAGCGTTGACGGTACCCACTATCACAAACGCGGCAAAAACATAATAGACAGGCTCCGGAACGTGTACAGTGACGTTTATGAACGGTATGTACAGATCGGTTGACAAGATTCCGCTTAGCTTCATCAGGATGACAAATACGCAGGCCGCAATTAGCTGGAAGATGAACTTTTGAAGAGCCGAAAGCCCCATATTCTGTTTGTGCATTGCCTTTTTGAAATCGTCAAAAAAGCCTATCAGCGCATATAAAACAGAGAAAATCAACACCAGTATCTGCGTGAAACCGCCGCTTCGCAAGTCATTATAGCCTACCGCAAGAAACGCGAGCGCAGTACCGGCAATGAACATCAGCCCTCCCATAAGAGGCGTTCCCTGCTTCTTACTGTGCCATACAGGGCCGTCGGACCGTATCGTTTGTCCGGCATTCATCCGTCGAAGCGCCGGTATCAGCATTACCCCGACTGCTGAAGTCACCGCCAGCGACATAATGAACGCGGCCGCCAGTTTCAATGCCATCAACTATCCCCCAAAGCGCCGTTAAAAAACTCTGCTACAACTTCCCGCTCGTCAAAATGCCTCTTCTCTCTCCCTAGGATCTGATATGTTTCATGCCCCTTGCCGGCGAGTATCAGCACATCGCCTGCGCTTGCGTTTTCGAGCGCCCAGCGGATCGCTTCGCGCCGGTTCTCTATGACCTTGTACGGCGTCTGCGTGCCTTTCATTCCGTCGAGGATAGCGTTGATTATCGCGGCCGGCTCCTCCGTCCTCGGATTATCTGAGGTAACGACTACGAAGTCAGATAACTGCGCCGCAATCGAGCCCATGACAGGGCGTTTCGTACTGTCGCGGTCGCCTCCGCAGCCAAATAGCGTTACGACTCTTCCCTGCGCATAGCCCTGCACCGTTGTGATTATGTTTCTGAGGGCGTCGGGAGTATGCGCGTAATCAATAAGCACGGAAAACTCCCTGTTGACCGGAACGATTTCCGCTCTGCCCTTAACACCGGTACACTCGCTCATGGCGGGAGATATCCTGTCTATGCCGATCCCAAGGAGCATGACAGCGGACATGGCGGACATCGCGTTGTATACGGATATGATACCCGGGATGCGCAGCTCGATCCGGTTGAGTTTTCCGGGCGTCAGCGCACAGAACTCCACTTTGTCCGAGTGCAAGGAAATGCTCTTCGCCACGAGATTCGCAGACTCATTTTCCACTGCGTATGTAAAGACCTGGTCTCCGGCCGCATCGATCATTTTCTGCGCGTGTTCGTCGTCAATGTTTATCGCGCTGCGCCGCGACACGGAGAACAGTTTACTTTTTACCGCGGCATAATCCTCTATCGAATCATGAAAATCCAGATGGTCGGGCGACAGATTCGTAAATACGCCGACGTCAAACTCAATACCATATACTCTGTGCAGGAGAAGCGCGTGCGAAGATACCTCCATAACCGCGTACCGGCACCCTTCGCCTGCCATCATTGCAAGGAGCTCCTGCGTCTCATATGATTCCGGAGTCGTCCTTTCGGCGTGGAGCTCCCTGCTGCCTATCATGTTCCTGTTTGTGCCGATGAGACCAACCTTTTCGCCTGTTGTTATCTCAAGAACCTGCTTGATAAGGTTCGTGACAGTCGTTTTTCCGTTTGTTCCGGTAACACCGATCACTGTCAGCTTCGCAGCCGGATCGCCAAACCATTTTACGGACGCATACGCAAGAGCCTTACGTGAATCGTTTACTATGATGTACTGCGTATCGACTCCCGGCGGTTCTTCACAGATAATACACGCAGCGCCTTTTTCCGCGGATTCTCTTATGAAGGCATGTCCATCGCTCTGAAAGCCTCTGATCGCAAAGAACAGGTCGCCTGATTTCAGGCTTCTGCTGTCAAAGCAGATACCGCTGACGTCCGTATCAGGGTCAGCGTTCGACTCTGTGATATTCGCGATATCCGTCAAGTCTCCAAGAAGCATAACAGCATCCTCTATCTTCAGCCGTGCAGTTCTACAGCGCTTTTGTCTATCAGTGTAACTTCAACGACCGCTCCGTACGCGGTCTGAGTTCCCGCCGGTATAGACTGCACGGAAACTTCAGCTTTCTTATCGGATCTGAGCGCTCCCGCAGTTCTGATAAACAATCCGCGGGCTTCAAGTATGCTTTTTGCCTCTAACCAGGACATTCCCGCCAGATGAGGAACCGTGACAGGTTCGCGCGGAATGTCCCCGTCCGCAAAAATAACTACCTGCGTACCATATGCTACATGCGCGTTAGGCGCCGGCGCCTGACCTGTCACTATGCCGCCTTCCCCGATGACCTTGACCTCAAAGCCCTGTTCCTCCAGCGCCGCGCTTGCTTCATCGACGCTTTTGGATGTAAGCTTCGGCGTATAAACGTTGATATCCCTAAGGTCGTCGTCAGAGTACTGCGGTTTTATGCCAAGGCAAATAGGGAGAATGTCCGAAAGGATGTTTCCTACGACAGGCGCCGCCATCGACCCGCCGCTGATATATATACCAGTTTTGTGACTCGGAGAGTCAAGTAAAAGCAGGATGACGATTTCGGGATCGTCAGCGGGGGCAAATCCCACGAACGAGACTACATAGTCTTTTTGCGATTCATCGTCGCCCGGGTTTTCAGTATTCTCCGAAGTGCCCGTTTTACCTCCGACCCTGTAGCCGTTGACCCTTGCGTTTTTCCCTGTTCCTGTCTCAACAACATCCTCAAGGATCTCGCGGACAGTAGCGGATGTGCCCGCGCTTATCACCTGACGCAGCACCGTGGGTTCCGTGACTTCGATGACCGCTCCGTCTCCGTCGGTTATCTGCTTAACTATATAGGGCTGCATAAGGTAACCGCCGTTCACCGCAGCCGCGACCGCGGTAATCATCTGAATGGGCGTCACTTTAAATGTCTGCCCGAAGGCGGCGGAAGCAAGCTGCGACTTGTTCTGTTTGTCGAAGAAGACTTTCTCGCTCCACCAGATACTGTTGCCCTCGGCGCTGTTGTCAAGCCCCGTTTTACTGAACAAGCCGAATGCGTCTATGTACTCATAGAATGTCTGTGCTCCGAGCTTCAGCGCAAGCTCGACTATCGTCATATTACAAGAATTCTGAATTGCCTGGTCAAGGCTCTGTGATCCGTGTCCGTACCTGTTCCAGCAGTATAACGGAATCGGATTACCGTTCTTATCGTCGCGCCCGAGGACATGCATCGAGCCGTTGCAGGTATAGTTCGCGTCAAGCGACGTTACGTTTTCCTCCAGCGCCATTGCAAGCGTGAGGATTTTGAAGACCGAGCCGGGCTCGTAAGCGTCCGCAAGCGACCTGTTGCGCCACTGGCGGTACAGCGCTTCGGTATATGCCTTCCTATACTGGTCCTCGTCTTCGATCAGGCTTAACTTTTCCAGTTCGTCCGCGCCGACAGCCTGAAAATTATTCGGATCATAGTTCGGTATGTTGACGTCGGCAAGTATCGCGCCTGTTTTTGCGTTCATGATTATACAGGTCCCGCCGTTTTGAACGTCATAGTCTTCTATAGCCTGAGCAAGATACTTTTCGGCGTAATAATGTATCTGCGAGTCGATAGTTAACGTGATATTGCAGCCGTTCTGCGCGGTGTAATAATCGTTATAGCCGTCAAACAGCAGATCCGTGCCCCGCGCGTTTCGAAGCCGCACTTCCCTGCCATTGACGCCCGTCAAGTATTCGTCGTAGCGTTTCTCCAGTCCCTCAAGGCCTGTGTTATCAGTTCCGACAAAGCCGATGATCTGGCATGCCAGACTTCCGTTCGGATAGTATCTCTTTGTCGCAGGTTCCAGATATACGCCTCTGAGCTTATTTGCCTTGATGAAGTCGCGGACCTGACCGGCCTGTTCGTTTTCGACTTTCGCCATTATGATCTGGTACTGCGAGTTCGTTTTGGCGAGCTTTTCCGTGACTGACTCCCTTGTCACGCCGAGGATCGCGTGCAGCCCTTCCGTGATTAGGACCTCGTCCTGTTCATATTTGATGATTTCGAGCGGGCTGATGAACACATTTTCGACCGAAGCGCTCATAGCCATGATCTTGCCGTTTGCGTCAAAAATCGAACCGCGCGTAGCAGTGAGCGTCGACTGATGGAGCTGATTCCCGAGCGCAAGGCTCTCATAACGGTTGTGCTCCGTGATCTGGATGTTATACAGTTTCACTGCAAGGACCACAAACATGGCGAAACCGCACAACAGCAACAGAACTATTGCGCGTATGGTCAGCGGTCTGCCGAGTCTTTGCGGAGGTCTGCTCCGTGACACTGTGTCAGACATGTTTGAATCCAATCTGTCCGCTTATCCGGACCACAATACCGGCTTGAGAACCTGCTTCTTTATTAGCATTAAGGCTTTTCCGGCTGCCGGTCTGAAAACTTACTCTGCAATCGGTCTGAAACTCGCTTTGCTGTCGGTCTGAAAATTCACTTTGCAATCGGTCTGAAACTCACTTTGCAATCGGTCTGAAAGCTCGCTTTGCTGTCGGTCTGAAAACTCGCTTCATCTATCCCCTTCGGAAGTAATCCAGCAGAGACGAAATAAACGAGCCGAATCCGCGAAGCGCGTTCCCTTCATTCCCGTTATCGATTATCTCAGCTTTATCCTGTGCATTGTTCTGGACGATCGCTACCTGGTTCGAGTCCGGCTTTGACATACCTAAAACGTCCCTTGCGTAGCGCTCGACTTCCTTCATATCAATGACGCTTTCATATGCTATCCCGAGTTTACTCTCCCTATCTGTAAGCTTGACAAGCTGCGCGTCCAGCCTGACTGTTTCATTTGTCACCTCGTTCAGATTTATGTGCGCGAGAACGACAAAAATCATCAGAACAGCCGCAAAAACAGCTCCAAACGCCGTAAACAGAGAAATCCCGTGCGCTTTGCTTACCGCCGGCTCCGATCTGACAGCCGGGATACTTTCATCGGGCAGTACAGGCGTATCCGCCGGCGGCGCCCATGGTTCCGAGTATACTTCACGCGCCGGAGCAGCCGCGCCATATATGAAATCTTCCGGGTACTCAATGACCCTCGCAGCTTCTGCAGCCATGTTCTTTCCCCCTATATCCTCTCGGCAATTCGAAGCGACGCGCTTCTCGCCCTGGCGTTACTATTGATTTCTTCTTCGCCCGGCGTAACTGCTTTTCTTGTGATTATCTTCAGCGTCGGAGTAAACCCGCAGACACAGACCGGAAAATCTTTCGGGCACGTACAACCGTTCGAGCGCGACAGAAACGAAGTCTTGACAAGTCTGGATTCCAGCGAATGGAAGCAAATCACGCATAAACGCCCGCCCGGGTTCAGCCTGTCCGGCGCATCGCTGAGCATGCCGCTGATTGAGCCCAGCTCATCGTTCACTGCAATTCTTATAGCCTGGTAGCTTCTCTTTGACGGATGCTGCGCTTCTCGCCGCGCAGCAGGCGGTATCGCAGAAAGAATAACTTCGTTGAGTTCGTATGTGCCGGTTATCATGCCGGACCTGCGCCTCCCGACTATCGCACGCGCGATTCTCCGTGAATAACGCTCTTCTCCGTAATCAAGGAGGATCCTGCAGATATCCTCTTCGTCCCATTTGTTTATGATGTCAAAAGCGTTCAGCGCGCTGCGCCTGTCCATCCTCATGTCAAGCGGCGCGTCATGCATGTATGAAAACCCGCGCGAGGCGTCGTCAAGCTGCGGAGAAGAGACGCCAAGGTCAAAAAGCATTCCGTCAACGCGGGAAACGCCGAGCGAATCAAGAATCGGCGCGATGTTTATATAGTTATCATGAACATAGGTTATGCGCGATGCGTACCGCGACAAGTTTATTTCTGCTTCTTTCAGCGCGTCCGCGTCGCGGTCGATCGCTATCAGCTTGCCGGAGCGAAGCCTTTTTACGATCTCCAGCGCGTGCCCGCCTCTTCCGAGCGTGCCGTCGACGTATACGCCGTCAGGCTTAATGTTCAGACCGGCAATACACTCGTCAAGCAGTACAGGCTTGTGCTCCATCAGATACCCAGTTCCTCAAAGATACTTGCGATGTATTCAGGAGAAGTCTCGTCCGCGTCGACAGCAGCCCACGCGTCGGCGTCCCAGAGCTGAGCACATTCTCCCACTCCTACTACTGCGACGTTCTTGCTGAGCTTTGCGTAGTCGCGCAGAGCCTGAGGGATCAGGATCCTCCCCTGCCCGTCGAGTTCGACAGGCGCCGCGTGCGAGAAAATGCTGCGCACTTTTCTCTGATCCATTTTTGGCCGTTCACTTATCTTCGCAAGCATGCTCTCCCAGCTTTTGATCGAATATGCCGTAAGGCATCTCTCCGGAGAAATCGTCACAAAGAATTCTTCACCCAGTTCATCGCGAAGGCGGGCAGGGATGAACAGACGCCCCTTGGCGTCCAGTGAATGCTGATAAGTACCATACATTCCTGTCACTTATGATCCGCCTTTCACCACTGTAATGGGATTGCGATACACTTTGCGCCACATTCCCCCACCGGAATGTTTCCCATTATAAAGGCGGTTCTTCAGCAAAGTCAATAGGAAAAACAAAAAAAAACGCAAAATCATTGCGTTTTTTTTACTATATTTCGGAATCACCGGAAAGCATGCGCCGAAGTTAATCGATTGTCACCGGTTTGCAACTGGTTTGATACTTGTTTGCAACGTTTTGTTACCGGTCTTCATCCTCATAATCATGAAGCATCTGCGGCTGCGGTTGCGTGGCAGCCTGACGTGACGCCTGAATGAATTTACTCCTGGAAAGCCTGATTTCTTCCAGCGCGGCTGCGAGCGCTTCTTCCGTCCTCTTCATAGCGTCGTCCACGTACTCATTGGCGACTCTGCGGAGCTCGCTTGAGTTCGTCTCGGCGGAAGTAAGCATCTCATGGCTTCTTTCCCTTGATATGCGGATGATCTCCTGATCGTCGATAAGTTGGCGCGCCTTTTCCTCGGCAACATGGCGGATGTTTTCAGCTTCGCGCTTGGCATTATTAATAAAGTCTGTTCTGGCGTCGAGCAGCCTGTTTGCCTCCGCGATCTCAGTGGGAAACTGAGCCTTGATCTCATCAAGCAGGTCAAGCGCCTTGTCGCGTTCGATGACGCATTTCTCCGTGCCTAGCGGAAGCCCCCAGGCCTCAGATATCATGTTGTATAGCATGTCCAACAGTTCCGGGATTCTGCTGCTCATTTCGTTACCTCCAGCCAATACTTCCCGCTTTTTTTACGACGTCGCCGATGATCTCATGCGGAACGAATGTTTCAAGGTCGGCGCCATATTTCGCCATTTCCTTAACGACCGAAGAGCTGAGGAATGTATACTTCTCGCTCGACGGCATAAATAGCGTTTCTATACTCTGATCCAGCTTCCTGTTGACCATTGCTATCTGGAACTCCCAGTCAAAATCTGAAACGGCGCGAAGCCCCTTAATAATGACTTTAGCTCCTCTTTTTCGCATGAACTCCACAACAAGATCGTCGGAAGCCTCCGCCGTAACGTTCGGGAACCGCGACACAGTCCTGCTGATAAGTTCCACCCGCTCCTCCACGCTGAAAAGCGGACGTTTGTCCGAGTTCACCATAACGCAGACAATGAGTTCATCAAAAATACCTGCCGCGCGCCTGATTATATTGAGGTGCCCGAGCGTGATGGGGTCAAAACTGCCGGGATATACAGCAATATTCATAGATCATCTCTTATTTTCGTATACCGCAGAATTTGCACCTTCCCGTACGTGTAAGCCTTTTGCATTACATACGGAGGCGTCGCCTGCGGCATCACAGTGTCTATCCTTGTCTCGCAAATAATTATACCATTTCCGTTCAGTTTGTCAAATTCAAATATTTTTTGCAGCGTTTTGCCTGCAAGGTCCGAACTATATGGAGCGTCGACAAAAATCAGGTCAAATTTCCCGCTGCCCCTGAGGTGTGAAACGGCGTCGCGCATAAGCACGGTCGCTCTGTCGGTGAATCCGCACAGTTTGATATTATCCCATATCAGCCTGATCGCAGCCGGGTCCCTGTCGACAAAAACGCAGCTTCGCGCGCCGCGCGACAGAGCTTCAATACCGAGCTGCCCGGTTCCCGAGTACAGGTCGAGTATACTTCTGCCTTCAATGTCAAACTGTACGATGTTGAAGACCGACTCCTTCACCATATCGCTTGTGGGTCTTATACTCTCGCCGTTTGGCTCCTTTAGCCGCCGGCCTCTTGCCGTACCGCCAATAACTCTCATTTTGAATTCATTCCTTCTAAATATTCAGTTCTCCGTTCAGGGGGTGTCCGGGAGCTGCCGCTTCAGCCGTCCTTTTCATGAAAATACCTGTATATTCTGTCGGCGACGTCCTTTGGCACGACTTCACACAGCTTCTCAACTTCAGCTATCGAGACAGCCTTAAGGCTGCCGAAGCTTTTAAGCAGGCTGTTTCTTCGTTTTTCGCCGACCCCTTCGATCAAGTCGAGTTTCGATTTGTAACTGTTTTTTGAACGCAGGTTTCTGTGGTAACTGACGGCAAATCTGTGCGTTTCCTCCTGAATAGTTCCAATCAACGCGAAGACCGCCGGGTTGCCCGACAATCCGATCTCCTCCCCGCCGGCTGACACGAGCGCGCGCGTTCTGTGCTTGTCATCCTTGACCATGCCGTACACGGGCAGTTCAACGCCGGCTTCACGCAGGACATCCCGCGCAACCGAAGCGTGGCTTGCTCCGCCATCGATCAGCATCAGGTCCGGCAGCGCCTCGAACTTCTCGTCGCCTGCCGCGTAACGCGCGATTCGCCTTGCTACTACCTCCCTCATGCTGCGATAATCATCCTGGCCTTCGCCGGTCTTGATCCTAAAATGCCTGTAATCCCTTTTCAACGGCTTGCATCTTACGAAAACAGTCATTGATCCTACTATATCCGACTTCCCGGTGTTTGAAATATCGTATGCTTCGATGCGCTCAGGCATATCATCAAGCATGAGAGCATTCTGCAGCCACTCAAGCGTCTTCAGCGTCTTCTCCTCATGTGTAGACACGCGTTCGACTTCTTCATACGCGTTTACGTTTGCCGTTTTAACAAGCCTGGCTTTGTCGCCGCGCTGCGGTTTGCTGATGCTGACTTTCCTCCCTGCCTGTACGGTGAAAAACTCTTCAAGTAGCTCCGCGTCCGGCGTCATGACAGGGATGTACAAGTTCGCGGGGATCGCACCGCGTTTCCCGTAGTACTGCCGAATAACTTCCGACACCGCGTCAGCGTCATCTTCTATGGGAGAGTCAAAAAGTTCTGTGTCCTTTGAAATCAGGTTTCCGTTCACATAGTGCATTACGATCAGGCAGCCTTTCGCGGGTCCGCGGTGGAAGCCGATCACGTCCGTGTCGGACATCGATCCCGCTATCACAAGCTGTTTCTGTTCCAACTGCCGGATAGCCCGCAGACTGTCCCGCTTCTCAGCGGCAAGTTCGAACGAGAGGCTCTCGGCGGCCTTTTCCATCTCCTGTGTCAGTTTGTCGGCGAGCCCTGCTGTTTTGCCCTGCATAACGTCTATCGCAGTCTCAACTGCTTCTGTGTACTGAACGGCAAGCGCCGCGCTCTGGCAGTACGCGCGGCATGTCCCCATATGAAAGTTCAAGCAGGGCCGTTCTTTTCCAATAATGCGCGACAGGTTCTTCCCGCATGTCGGGATCTTCAGCGCTGTGCTCACGGTGCTTATGACTTCGTGCGTAACGCTCCTGCCTCCGTATGGTCCAAGGTAGAGCGCGCCGTCATTCGCTGTTTTGGAAACAACTTCAAATGAGGGATACTCGCTTTTCAGGTCTACCCTGATGAACGGGTATCCTTTGTCGTCCCGAAGCTTGATGTTGTACTTTGGCATGTGGTGCTTTATGAGCGAGTTTTCCAGGATAAGCGCTTCAAACTCGGAGTCGGAGATTATGTAGTCGAAGTCAGCTACTTTCGCCACCATGGCTTCCGTCTTCACGTCATGCGCTCCGTGAAAGTAAGTGCTGACGCGGTTCCTTAGCTGCCTGGCTTTACCGACATATATGACTTTGTTCTGCCTGTCCTTCATTATATATACGCCCGGCAGCAGCGGGAGCCCCATTGCTTTATCGTGCAGCGTTTCGATCACATCTCACACCCCCGGACGATTATAGCAAGAGTCACGGACAGTTTCAAGAGCCGCCGGCTTGTCATGTTGCGCAGAAGTTCTCGCGGGGGTTACAGTTCAGATACCCTGCGTTTCCCGGGTTACAGTTCAGAGGGGTGTCCGGGAGATGCGGCTATCTTTCTCTTGACATAGTATCGCCGCTCGAATACACTGAATCCGGATATGACAGAGCTCTAAGCAGCGCAGCAGGTATTATCGCAAGTTCCGGGATGCTGCGCAGAAAACCGGATGCAACGCCTTATTCATTTAATAATGATCGGAGGACCGGACTAGTGTATGATCATATGTATATTGACATGGCAGCGCACATTCTGACGCCGAGTTTTGCAGTAAAGTATGCGCAGCTCGTTCCGGCAATCAAAAACCGAATCGAGATGACGACTCCTGCTGTGTCAGACCTTGAAATTCGAATGCGCCTGATGAGCAGGCATCCCAGGGTTTTGCAGGTTCTCACAATGGCCAATCTTCCGCTTGAACGCTATGTCGAAAAGACATCTGATGCCGTGGAGCTGGCCAGGATCGGCAATGACGACCTTGCGGAACTGGTCCTGCGGTATCCCGACAAGTTTATGGGCGCGGCTGCGATACTTCCGATGAACGATGTTGACGAAGCATGCAGGGAAGCGGAGCGCGCGATCAAAGACTGCGATCTGCAGGGCATTCAGTTGTACACCCGAATCAACGGCGAGCCTGTGGCAGAAGCAAAATTCAGACCTCTTTTCAAGTTGATGGACGATTTCGGGTTGCCTGTGTGGATACACCCTACGCTCAACCCGCAGCTCGATCCCGACAACGACATGTTCACATGGGAGTTCGAACTCACGAGCTGCATGCACAAGCTTGTTGTTTCGGGTATCTTCAAAGAGTTTCCCGATATAAAGATTCTGGTCCATCATGCAGGCGCCATGGTCCCGTTCAACACCGGGCGCGTGCATTATACGCTTAATCTGTATCCACTGCCGTATAAGGGGCTGTCGCAGGATTTCCATAAGTTCTATGTCGACACTGCAATTTACGGCAACACGACCGGTCTTATGGACTCATACGCTTTCTACGGCGCGAAGAACATGGTGTTCGGCACGGACGCTCCTCTCGGGCCGAAATGGGGAATGATTGAGGGGACAATCGAATCTATAGAACGTATGGACATACCCGAAGAAGAAAAGCGCATGATTTTCAAGCAGAACGCGCTCGATATGTTCAACATGGTGCTGTAGGAGGTGCGCCTGAAAATGGAAAATGCATTTCCCGACGATGTTGCGGTAAAAGAACTGTTTGAGCAGATAGCCGGAACCGGCTCAAGTATAGCAAAAAAGGAGATTATCGCGCAGAATGCCGGTAATGAGCGGTTCAAGCTGCTGCTGAGTTATCTTCTGAATCCCTTTCTGATAACAGGGATTTCTTCAAAAAAAATAATCCGGGAAACCGGACGTCCCGCAGTCAGGGAGTTCGGCTCATTCCCGGAGCTTATGGAACACCTTTTTGTGAACAACACCGGGTCTGATGAGGTTGTAGCAGGCATCAGGCTGTTTCTGTCCTCACAGACTTCGGATATGGCAGGGTTCTACTCCTCTATCATCACAAAGAGCGCCCGTCTGGGCTGCGATATCAAGACAGTCAACAAGGCGCTAGGCTATGAGTACATTCCGCAATGGGAAGTGCAGCAGTCATATAATATAGATAAGTCGCCGCTGAAGCCCGATGAATGGTTCAGTTTGTCTCAAAAACTCAACGGCGTACGCGGGACATTCTATGACGGCAACCTTATCAGCCGCCAGGGCAAGGAGTTCTCCGGGCTCGACCATATCATAGCAGACATCGGGCTCCTATTTCCGGATCCAACCGACTGGGTACTGGACGGCGAGCTTGTCAGGGTCAACAGCGAGGGTCTCTCCGACAACGAGAATTTCCGGATCGGCGCCGGGATACTGGGCCAGGACGACGCTGACAAGCGCAGCATACAGCTTGTAATATTTGACGTTCTGCCGAAGAGCGAGTTCGTACAGGGCGAAAGCATACTCCCCTACAGCCAGCGGCTTGAGATTCTGAGCGGCATACGGGAGAGAGTTCGTGTCGCCGGATTGTTAAATTTGTCTGTTGTCGATCACCTTTATACGGGTGAAGATCAGGGTGTGATCGACACATTTCTTGACATAATGGTCCGGGAAGATAAAGAAGGCCTGATGCTAAACCGCGACAGTAAGTACTACCGCAAGAGGCATAACGGTATTTTAAAGGTGAAGCGGTTCTACGCCGTCGATCTCCGCGTGCTGTCGGTGGAGGAAGGATCCGGCCGCCTGGCGGGTAAGCTCGGAGCTTTCGTCGTCGACTATAAGGGGAACACTCTCAATGTCGGTTCCGGTATGTCCGACGAACAGCGTGACGATTTCTGGTCTGTTCGTGACGAGCTGCCCGGCAGAGTTATTGAGGTAAAGTACAAAGAAGAAAGCAGCGATAAGAGGACCGGCCTTAGCAGCCTGCAGTTCCCTATCTTCGTCTCTCTTAGAGAAGAGGGCAAAGAGGAGAGCTATTATTAGCGTGAGTATTTGCAGAGAAAAGCGGGAAGAAATCATGCTAAAGCCCTGTAGTTATTGCAACTACAGGGCTTTTCGAACCCTTGCACACCAAAGGTTTGTGGAGCTCCCGGTCGGACTCGAACCGACGACCTGCGCATTACGAATGCGCTGCTCTACCGACTGAGCTACGGAAGCATGAGCTGTCCGGACTCTCCGGCAACTGATTTACTCATTATAAAAACATCATTACCCTTTGTCAACCAGTTTTATACCGGCCTGTTTAATGCCGGCCACGATTAGTTACAGTTCAGAGGGGTATCCGGGAGACTGCCTTTTTTGAGGCTGAACTTATAGCAGGAGGCGGTAGCCACTGCTCATGTACCCCGGAACATTCGTAGAAGCCTCAAAAAAGCATCTCCCGGATAC